>Ga0209371_1000233_pt1 | contig 70364 bp, 65 predicted proteins | sample AgamicAtAmrz_FD_187165 | JGI IMG/M metagenome (GOLD analysis project Ga0209371, IMG submission 187165) | Agave microbial communities from Guanajuato, Mexico - At.Am.rz (SPAdes) (version 2) | ecosystem: Host-associated > Plants > Roots > Rhizosphere | place: Guanajato, Mexico | collected 2012-06-07
GCGCCCGTGGTGAGAAGTACTAAGGAACTGAATCATGGCTAAAGGTATTCGTGAGAAGATCAAGCTGGTTTCCTCTGCTGGTACAGGTCACTTCTATACCACCACGAAGAACAAACGTACTAAACCAGAGAAGCTGGAACTGAAAAAGTTCGATCCGGTTGTACGTCAGCATGTGATCTACAAAGAAGCTAAAATTAAGTAATTTTAGTGTTCTGCTAAAAACCCGGCTCCGGCCGGGTTTTTTGTTTGTATAAAACGCTGAGGAGAGGATATGCCAGAGTTGCCAGAGGTTGAAACCAGCCGCCGCGGTATTGAGCCGCATTTGGTCGGTGAAACTATCCTTCACGCCGTGGTGCGTAATTCACGTCTGCGCTGGCCTGTTTCGCAGGAGATCCTGGCGCTGAGCGACCAGCCAGTGCTCAGCGTGCAGCGCCGCGCAAAATATCTGCTGCTGGAGCTGCCACATGGCTGGATCATCATCCACCTTGGCATGTCAGGCAGCCTGCGCGTGCTGTCTGAAGAGCTGCCTGCCGCGAAGCATGACCATGTCGATCTGGTTATGAGCAACGGCAAAGTGCTGCGCTATACCGATCCTCGCCGCTTCGGGGCCTGGCTCTGGAGCAGCGATCTGGCGGGCAGTAGCGTGCTGGCACATCTTGGCCCTGAGCCGCTGAGCAGCCAGTTTGACGGGGATTACCTGTTTGAGAAGTCACGCGGCAAGCGAACGCTGATTAAGCCGTGGCTGATGGACAATAAAGTGGTGGTAGGCGTGGGTAACATTTACGCCAGCGAGTCGCTGTTTACCGCCGGGATCCTTCCCGATCGTGCTGCCGGCAGCCTGTCGCAGGCTGAAGCAGAGCTGCTGGTCAACACCATTAAAGCGGTGCTGTTACGCTCTATCGAACAGGGCGGCACCACGCTGCGTGACTTTTTACAGAGCGATGGCAAGCCGGGCTATTTTGCGCAGCAGCTGCAGGTCTATGATCGGGCCGGTGAACCCTGCCGCGTCTGTGGCACGCCGATTATCAGCGGCAGACATGGACAGCGCAGCACCTACTGGTGCCCCCGCTGTCAGCACTAAGCCAGTTTAGCCAGCAAGGCCTGATGGACGCTGGCGGGCAGGAAGGCGGTGACATCGCCGCCGTGACGTGCCACCTCTTTGACCAGCGACGATGAGACAAACGAGAAACCTTCGGACGGCATCAGGAAAACACTCTCCAGCGTCGGCAGCAGATGACGATTCATCTGCGCCAGCTGCATTTCGTATTCGAAGTCGGACACCGCACGCAGCCCCCGTACCAGCACATTTGCCTGCTGCTCACGAGCAAAATTCGCCATCAGATCGCTGAACCCGACCACCTTAACGTTAGGCAGATGGTGCATGACCTCGCTGGCCAGCGCCACGCGCTCATCCAGGCTGAACATCGGTTTTTTACCGGGACTGGCAGCAATGGCCAGGATCACCTGATCAAACATCAGCGCAGCGCGCGTCACGATATCAAGATGCCCGAGCGTAACGGGATCAAAGGTGCCGGGATAGATGGCTTTTGTGGTCATACTCGCCCTTTTGCCGAAGCGTGATTCAGCGCCCAGAGGGCTGAATATTTATTGAAGGTATACTGTGCGTTGACCACCGCCAGAATCCAGCCCTGTTTTCCGTCGAGAAAACCCGCACGCAGCACCAGCGTTTTCACGAAGGCACCCAGCGTATGACTGAACACGGAAACGAGGCTGCATCTTTTACCGCGCTGATGGCGTTCCGTTGCCCAGGCTTCGGCATAGGCCAGCTGCTTGCGCTGGAAAGCGATTAAATCGCGGCAGGTCAGATGCTGCAGGTCACCGGGCAACGCCACGACCGGCGCGCCTTCGCTCTGCAACGATTCATGCACCAGATTGTCATTGTAGCGGAAGGTACGCGGATAGAGCCGCATCACACGGTCAGGATACCAGCCGCTGTGCCGCATAAAGCGACCGAGAAACAGATTGCTGCGGCCCAGGCTGTAGATCGTCCGGCTGGGCGGCGCAATCAGCACCTGCTCAATCGCGGCGCGCAGTGCCGGTGAGACGCGTTCATCCGCATCGATCATCAGAATCATATCGCCGGTGGCGTAGTGCTGCGCGCGCTGGCGCTGGATGCCGTAGCCCTGCCAGTCATCGTTCCGATAGACCTGTGCGCCTGCCCGGGTCGCGATGTCAGCAGTGTCGTCATCACTGCCGGAGTCCAGCACGATAACTTCATCGGCCCAGCTGACGGAGGCCAGGCACTCAGGCAGCAGCCCGGCTTCGTTTTTGGTGATCATCACCACGGAAAGACGCTGGCGTACGGACATTAGTGGGCTCGCGGTGGCAGATGGGGTTCGAGTAACTGTAGCAGGCGCTGCAGAGCGCCCTGATTCTGATGCAGTACCTCTACCGCGTGACGGCCGTAATAGCGGCGGTAATCATCATCCTGCAACAGATTGGTGACCTCTTTTTCCAGTGATACCACGTCGGTGACGGTGATCAGCCCCTGACCTTCCTGCAGCTTGCCGCAGATATCTTTGAAGTTCCAGATGTGCGGGCCCATCAGCACCGGAAGCGCATGCGCGGCCGGTTCCAGCGGATTATGGCCGCCTCGTTCCACCAGGCTGCCGCCGACAAAAGCCAGATCCGCAATGCCGTAAAGCAGCATCAGTTCACCCATCGAGTCGCCGATAACCACCTGGGTAGCGCCTGACGGGATCTCACCGCTGCTGCGCAGGGTAAAGCTGAAACCGCGTTCCTGCGTCAGCTCGCGGGCATCGTTAAAGCGCTCGGGATGGCGGGGAACCAGAATCAGCAGCAAGTCCGGGAACGTCTGCAGCAGGCGGCGATGCGCATCCAGCACGATAGCCTCTTCGCCCTCATGTGTGCTGGTGGCAATCCAGACCGGACGACGCGGTGCCCACTGGCGGCGCAGCGTCACGGCGCGTGCGGCCAGCTCTGGCGTGACGGAAATATCAAACTTCAGGCTGCCGGTAATCGCCAGTTGTGAACGTTTCAGCCCCAGCCCCAGGAAGCGGTCCCCATCTTCCGCGTTCTGTGCGGCGATCAGCGTGATGCTCTGCAGCAGCTGGCGCATAAATTTACCGAGTTTGCGATAGCCTTTGGCCGACCGGGCGGAGAGGCGGGCATTGGCGATCACCAGCGGAATATTACGCTGGTGCAGAATGCGGATAATGTTCGGCCACAGCTCGGTTTCCATGATGATCACCAGCCTGGGGTTGACCGTATCCAGAAAACGATTGATCGATCCCGGCAGATCGTAGGGCAGATAGACATGATGAACATCTTTGCCAAAGGCAGATTGTGCCCGTTCCGAGCCGGTCGGTGTCATGGTGGTGACGGTAATCGGCAGGGTCGGATAACGATGACGCAGCGCGCGCACCAGCGGAATCGCGGCCAGGGTTTCGCCCACAGAAACCGAGTGCAGTACAATGCCGTCTGGCGCGACTTTGCCGGCACAGTAGCCATAACGTTCTGCCCAGCGTTTGCGATAGGCGGGCGCTTTACGACCGCGCAACCACAGGCGCAGCCAGATCAGTGGCTGAATGAAGTAGAGCAGTGCGGTGTAAATGGTCGTCATAGTTACCGTTACAGCAGGTTCGCGTCTTAAAAAAGATTGAAATCGAATGGCGGCATGTTACCAGAAACCCCGCATGCACTCATCACGGATTGTCAGTTGCTGCCCAGTACCTGCTGATAAAGCGACGTCAGCGCCTGCGCCAGTCGCGACGGGCCGTAAGGTTCAATTTTCCGCCGCGCGGCGTCGCCCATTCGGGAATCGCGGGAAAGTGCAGGTATGGCGTTCACCGCCTGATTTAACCCGTTGATATCCAAAGCATCACAGACAAATCCTTCCTGACCTGCGGTGATAAATTCGGCGCCACCGCAGCCGGTGCTGGTAATCACCGGTAAGCCGCAGGCCATCGCCTCCAGCACCACATTCGGGAAGGGATCGTAGAGCGTCGGCAGCAGCAGGCCATCCGCCGCGTGATAAAACGGCTGTACATCCTGCTGGACGCCAACAAAGCGCAGGCGATCCAGGCAGTTGAGTTGCCTGGCCAGCTGCTGATAGCGTGACAGTTGCTTATCCTGACCCACCACGATCAGATAGCGATCGCTGGCGGCCAGCGCCTGAATCGCCGCTTTTAGCCCTTTACGTTCAAAGCCGGAGCCGACATAAATCAGTACGGTGGCGTCAGCGGGCAGCGTCAGCTGCTGGCGAATCGTATGACGCGCTGCGTCTGTGGCGGGCTGGAAACGGCTGGCGTCGATGGCGTTGTGAATCACATGGATCCTGCTGGCATCAAGCGAGAAACAGCGCAGGATATCGCGCTTCACCATTTCTGAATTGCAGATCACCGCTTTCAGCGTCGGCGAGTTAAACATCTCTGCTTCCGCCTGCAGAACGTAGCGGTGGTAAGGACTGAGAACTGCACTCAGCCGTTGCCAGGGCGAGACGATGCGGGCGCGCTGTTCCAGCCAGACGCGATGAACGCCATCCCCTGCGCGGAAAATGTCACAGCCCGCAATGCGCTCATGGCTTTGCACAATATCGAACTGCTCCCGCTCCCAGCAGGCGCGGGCGGCGCGGGCAAAACCGCGCTCACGCGAGATGCGGCCCAGCTTTGCAGGATTACAGATATGCAGATGCCAGTCGGGGTTGGGTGTGCCCTGCCAGCTGCGGGTAATGATGTTGAGGTCGAGCTGTTCGCTACCCAGCGCCTCCAGGGCGCGTGAGATAAACCGCTCGGCTCCGCCATCCGGCCGGTATTTCTGCCGGACGATCGCCAGCCGTAACTTACTCATTCAGGTAACTCCTCGCGGCCGCGACCACATCCTCTATTGGGATTGCCGACAGATAGCGCTGGTCAGTGCGGGTGTCGATAGAATCGGGTGAGGGCAGCGGGCCATAATCGCCCGCCCAGATGACGTGGTTGTTGTCACCCCAGGGCCGCCAGTGCTGCAGTTTGGTCGGGCCAAACAGTGCTATACAGGGCGTTTTCAGCGCGGCGGCCATGTGCATCGGGGCGGAGTCGACACCAATAAACAGCCGGGCGTGCTCAATCAGCGCGGCCAGCTGCGGCAGCGTGAACTGACCCGCCAGTGACACCACATCCGGCGACGCACAGAGCGCCCGGATGCGGTTAATCATGGCCAGCTCCTGCTTATCCGGTCCGGCGGTCAGCACGACCTTCCGGCCTGGCTGCGCCAGTTGTTCGATCGTGGCGGCCACGCTCTCCTCTTCCCAGCATTTAAAGCCCCAGCGAGAAGTCGGCTGCACCACGATATAGGAGCCGGTTATCCGATGCTCCGCCAGGCGGGCCTGCACGATTTGCCGGTCTGCGTCGCTGTAGTGCATCGACACGCGTGCGCCGTCGCTGCTGATGCCCAGGGGCGCCAGCGCCGACATATTCTGCTCAACGGTGTGCAGTTTGCTGTGATTGTGGGTGGGAACCAGGCAGTTATGACACCCTCGCCACAGGGCATTGTCCCGCTTTTTAAAGGCAAACCCGATGCGAACGGGCGCCCCGGAGAAGCGGGTAATCAGAGCTGCACGCCACTGATCGGCCAGATTAATCACCAGGTCATACTGCGCATCACGGATGGCGCGGATCAGGTCCCGCTCATGGCCCAGCTTGCGCCAGGTGCCTTCCTGCTTCCATTTACGATCGATAACGTGCAAATGGCGGATAGCCGGATGGGCCTCCAGCATCGGACGCGTTTCCTGATAGAGCAGCACGTCGATGCTGGCCTGCGGATACCGCGCCCGCAGCGCATTGATAGCAGGCGTGGTGAGCAGCATGTCACCGTGATGGCGCAGCTTAATCAGTAAGATATTTTTTGGCGAGATGTTTGCTGGAGTCAGGCTGGCCATAAACAAGAGTTCTCAGAGTTCAGTGAACCGATTGTAGGGCAAACGCTTTTTAGGATAAAGCCAGCCTGGGCGGTTATTTAGCCCGCCAGCGATAGAGCCTGCCCAGCCACAACAGTAACTGATACCACTGTTTGATGCCCCGGGCATTACGCAGCATGCGCAGATGCGTCCGGCTGGCGAAGAGATCCGCAATGATGGCCTGGCGGGCCTGTTCATCGGGCTCCCGTCTTACACTGTGGCACACGCTGAGCGCCTCATGGGTCACCTGATAGTGAAACGACGGGTAGATTCTCACGCGGTCCTGATAGCGGGTATTAAGCTCTTCCAGCAGTCGGGCAATTTTCAGGTAGTGACGCTGATATTCCACGTTGCGCGCGCCTGTCCGTTTGCGGTTACTGATCGAGGCGTCATGCATATAGTAGCGATAGAGCACCGCATCGGTATAACGCACGCGATTGGCCAGCAGCATAAATTCGGTGGTCCAGGGGATATCCTGATGATGCAGCCCAGGCTCAAACTGCAACTGATGCTGCTCAATCAGCGCCCGGCGATAGATGCCCAGCCAGACCACATGCATATAGCGGTGGGTTTTCAGCGCGGTATTGAGCCAGTCGGCGCCGTTCAGCACTGGCGTGCTGCGCAGGCGATCCAGCGGAATCAGCGGCTTTACCCGCAGGCTGTGTTTGAAAAACCACTCGGCGTTGCACTGCGCCGCATCCAGATTATCCGCTTCTGCCATCGTCACCAGCGTCTGATACATTCCGGGCTGCTGGGTGTCGTCGGCGTCCGGAAAGGTGACATATTTCCCGCGTGCAATCGCCAGTCCGGCATTCCGGGCGCGTGATACCCCACCATTTTCCTGATGAATCACACGAATGTGAGAGTGCAGTTTTGCATAGTCGTCGGCGCGTTCGCCTGAGCCGTCGGTAGAACCATCATCGACGATAATAATTTCCAGCGAGGTCAGGGTCTGCGCCAGCAGTGACTGCATGAACGCATCAAACATGCTGCCCGCGTTGTACATCGGGGTAATGATACTCAGCAGAGGAGAAGTACTCATGACACTCTCTGCACCTGCGTGGTATTCACTGCGAAAGGGCGTTGCTTCGTCATAAATCATGTCCGGATCAGCAGAATGAAAACAGGAGTGCCGCGATTATAGAACGGACGGGCCTGCCTGCTTTATTAAAAAGCCACGCACGTCCTTCAGAAGGTGTTACATGCGTTTTTTTTAAGCAGCCGGGTGGCGCAGGCCGACCGCGCATAACGCCAGCGGCCTGCCCGTGCTGGCGTTATGGCTGACGCGGATGAAAAAACTTAAGCCTGACATATTTCATCATCCAGCTCATGCTTTCAGCATACTGTTTCTGATGCCACTTTATGCGCGCAAACCGCTTTATCTCTTTGTAATGCTTAGGTGCATCAAGCGGCTGTGTAGCCCATGGCGAACGCTGGTAATAACTGAAGTAGAGACGGGAAAGATCGCTGCCTCCCCAGGCGTGCCAGGGTTTACATTTACCGGTGTAGTGAATCATCACGGTGTCGTCGGGTACGCCAGAGTCGTCCCAGACTTTGTTGGCAATGATGTCATAGATATGGTTATAACGATCCGGCAGGATCAGCGTCTCCTCCTCCAGCACAATATTCAGTGCATCCTGGTCGGGGAAACCAAACCCGGCTCCCCGCGTTACCAGCACGTCAGTGATACGGGTGGTGGTCTGCCTGTCGAGCCAGCGCGGAATATTGATCAGCATAAAGCCGGAGTTGAAATAGTGATAATGCGTCAGCCCCAGCCGTGCGCACTGGTTCTGCCGCGCCCGCGGCGTGTCATTGCAGGCTGCCAGCGTGTAATCCGTGATATCCAGCGTGAACAGGGGAGAGTAATCCCCGACGACCAGGGTGTCGGCATCGATATAGATCACCCGATCGCTATAGTGCGCCACGGTTTCCGGGATCAGGAAGCGGTAGTGAATGCTTTTGGGATAGCGTCCCACCGCAGGCAGTTGATCAACCCAGGCGCTGTTGAAGATATGCAGCGTAATCGCCAGGCGATGACCGGTCGCCAGCGCGCGCAGTTTTTCCACATCCTCTTCGCGCAGTGAATCGGAAAAAATGTGGGCGTGGAAAGCGGTATCGGGATGATGGCAAAGAAGTGAAAACAGCGTAATGCCCAGACCACGCGCGTAGGCATGGTTGATGCCAAACGCAACATGAACCGGATTATCATCCATATCAGCAAGCGTGTTCACCAGCAGCTGACTTTGCTGTACGGCACCAGCAAGAGGGGTAATGGCCATTACGCTTCACTATTCCAGATTATGAGTAATAAACGTTTGTATTCTAGCCAGTTTATCGGCATCCAGCCCGAATAATTTTTCAGCCGGCTGATCAAACTTAAAACGCGTGGCAAAAACGAACGTCGAAGCAGCAATATTATCGGGTCCGATAAACAACACATTGTTAACCGGGCGCTGTTCTCTGATTTCACAGGGTCCGTAAAGCATGATCACCGGAACCTGCTGCGCGTCGGCGATATACGCATTGCCAGAGTCCGAAGAAATGTAGAAATCCATCTGTGCGATAGCCCACGGCACCGCTTCCAGCCTGAGCTCACCAATCAGGCTGACGATATTCTCTTTCGGCCCGGTCAGGCTCAGTAATTCATCCAGCCACGGCTGCTCAGCGGGCGGACCAAAGACATAGAAGGTGCAGGGCAGGTCAGACAGCGAGGCCATCAGCTGCTGCCAGATGGTGGCCGGAATGGTTTTAGCCCGGTTACCGGCAGAGATGCTGATGCCGATTTTAATACCGCTGCGCGGGTTCAGCAACGCGGCGGGCGGCGCAGGCGGCTGCCAGAGCGGTGAGGTCGCATGCTTGGGGAAATCGGTATGGCGATAGTCGCGGTTGATGAGCTTGAGGTAGCTGTCGAGCGTTAAATCCGTTTTCGTATGTTCGACAATGCCACTGGCCCGGCGATAAAAGGTCGAATGGTAAGATTTGCGCACATAGGTACGTAGAAACTGCCGGTTGGGCGCATTGCATAACGCGGCAAAAAACAGGTTCACGCTGTTTGGCTGCACCAGATAGACGTTGTCATAGCGGTTCATCAGGGTGAACGCCAGCTTCAGTTTGGCAAAAAAGCTGCGCTTCGCCTCTTCGATCAGAAAATAGCGGCTGACCGTGTCGTCATGACGGACCAGCGGCTCCACCGCTTTACTGATCAGCAACTCAGACTGACCCAGCGCGCGCAGCATCGGGGTGATATTGATAAAGTCCCCAATCTTCGCCGTCTGGATAATTAAGCTGCGTCCGGTCGGGCGATAAAACAGTCGCATCAGCGCCCGGAAAGGCAGCAACAACAGATAGATCAGCACATAGTTCATGGCGTATTTTCCGTAATAACGGCCCGCACCCTCTCTGCGACCGTGTCGGCCGTCAGCTCCGCCAGATTATGGTTCGGGGCGCTCAGAGCCTGCTGATTCTGCCCGTAACCGCCAATCAGTCCGGGATCGGTCGGGCCATACAGCGTGAGGTTTGGGCGATCCAGCGCCGCGGTCAGATGGCTCAGACCGGTATCGACGGAGACCACCGCCTGGGCACCCGCCAGCTGTCGGGCGACCGCCTCCAGCGTCAGTTTTGGCAACACCTCAACATGCGCGAACCCTTCTGCCAGGCGCAGCGCACGCTGATGCTCATGCTCAGCACCCCACGGCAGTTTTATCCGCAGCCCGCTGGGCTGCATCAGGGCAATCAGCTGGCGCCAGTGGGATTCGGGCCAGTGCTTATTATCCCGCGTCGTGGCATGCAGAAAGACCAGGTAATGGTGCGCGTCGGCGGGCAGATCATGCAGGAAGTGCCCGGCGATCGCATAGTCGCCCTGCTGCTGCGGCTTTTCATAGCCGAGGCTTTTGGCGAACAGTTCGCGCGTCCGCTCTACCGCGTGCTGCCGCTTGCTCACCTCATGGCGGACGTCATACCACCAGCTGGCAAAAGGCTCACGCGCGCTGCGGCTGTCCTGCCCATGTTTCACCCCTTTGGATAAGCGGGTCACCAGCGCGGCACTTTTAATCAGCCCCTGCGCATCGATCACGATATCGTACTGCCGTGACTGTAACGCGCGCTTAAACAGCACGCGCTCTTCACGCTGCTGGCTGCCAAACCAGTGTTTGCGCCAGCGCCGGATGGCGACCGGCAGCACCCTGTCGACCGCCGGATGCCAGCCAGGGATCTGGGCAAAATTCTCTTCCACCACCCAGTCGAAACGGATGCCGGGGATGGCATGCATCGCATCGGTCAGCGCCGGGAGGGAGTGCAGCACATCGCCCATCGACGACGTTTTTACGATCAGGACGTGCATGACACCTCCTGAGGCGCGAGCAACTCGCTCAGCGTCTGGTGGACGCGCTCTGGCTGGATATCGATCAGGCTCTGATGGTACCCCTGTTCGGCATCACCTTTGCGCACTTTGTGGTAGCCGGTGATCAGGCGAATAATGCGCGCCTGACGCGCCAGCGGCGGCGTAAAGTCCGGACTGCTGGGTCCATAGAGCGCCACCAGCGGGCGGTCCAGCGCGGCGGCAATGTGCATCAGGCCGGAGTCATTGCTGACCACAGCGCGACAGCGCGCCAGCAGAATGACCGCCTGCTCCAGCTGGGTTTCACCCGCCAGATTACGACAGTGACTGCGCGCCTCTTCAGGCAGCGCCGCAATAATCTCTTCGCCGGTCGGGCGATCTTTGCCTGAGCCAAACAGCACGATCTGGAAGCCTTCCGCAATCAGCTGACGGGCCAGCGCGGCGTAGTGATAGTGCGGCCAGCGTTTGGCCGGGCCAAATTCAGCACCCGGGCAAAAACCGATGATCGGGCGGGTCGCGGCGAGCCGGAACTGAGCGGCCGTTTCACACATCTCCTGCTCACCGACCTGCAGTTTTGGCCACAGCAGCGGCTGTGGCAGCTGGGCCGCCGAGGCAACGGGTGTGTCGTAGCCCAGCGCAACATAACGCTCAACCATCAGCGGAAAAGCCGCCTTGTCGAGTACCCGTATATCGTTCAGCAGGCCGTAGCGCATCTCACCACGCCAGCCGACACGGCGTCTGATGCCAGCAAAAAAGGGCACCAGCGCCGATTTGAAGGAGTTAGGCAGCACATAGGCCCGGTCGTAATGACTGGCGCGCAGCATTTTTCCCAGCCGGCGACGCTCGCCAATTTCCAGCGCGCCATGACCGAGCGGCATGGCCAGCGCCTGATTGACCTCCGGCATGCGTGACAGTAGCGGACGGCACCAGGCCGGTGCCATCACATCGATCACCGCATCGGGATGTTCGGCTTTGAGGGTGCGATAGAGACTTTGCGACATCATCATATCGCCGACCCACGACGGGCCGATTACCAGAATTTTCATCGCCGGAGCAGCTTCCTTTATGCGTTGCGATTCAGCCAGACCATATATTCAGCGACGCCCTGCGCCACCGTTTTAAAGGGTTTGTCATAGCCGGCAGCACGCAATTTTGTGAGATCGGCCTGGGTATAGGCCTGATAACGGCCTTTGAGTTTTTCCGGGAACGGGATGTACTCGATCTGACCTTTCTGATGGAAATTCAGCACGGCGTCAGCCACTTCCTGGAAGGACTCGGCGCGGCCTGTGCCACAGTTATAGATGCCGGAGATACTATTTTCCCAGCACCACAGATTCACTTCGGCCACATCATCGACATGGATAAAGTCGCGCTTAAAGCCATCGCTGCCTTTGAACAGTTTTGGATTTTCACCGTTGCTGATCTGGGTGTTCAGATGGAAAGCCACGCTTGCCATGCTGCCTTTATGGCCTTCGCGCGGACCATAGACGTTGAAATAGCGGAAGCCGCACACCGGCGAATTCGCTTCCGGCAGCATCTGACGGACATAGTGGTCGAACAGCATTTTGGAGTAGCCGTAAACATTCAGCGGCTGCTCATACTGACGCGCTTCGATGAAATGGTCGTTGCGTCCGCCGTAGGTCGCCGCAGAAGAGGCATAGAGGAAAGGGATCTCGCGCTCAAGGCAGAAGTGCAGCAGCTCTTTGGAGTACTGATAGTTGTTCTCCATCATGTACTTGCCATCCCACTCGGTGGTGGCGGAGCAGGCGCCCTCGTGGAAAACGGCTTCGATCGGGCCTAAATCGTCGCCCGCCATTACGCTGATCAGAAACTCTTCTTTATCCATGTAATCGACGATATCAAGATCGACTAAATTGGCAAACTTGGTGCCATCCTTCAGATTATCCACCACCAGAATATCGGTGTGACCGCGTTTGTTCAGCGCTTTGACGATGTTGCTGCCAATCATGCCCGCGCCGCCAGTTACGATAATCATGTTGTTACCTTCAATGTTGTAGGGTGAAACAGGAGGTTTCACGCACCAATACCTCACATCATAACATTTCATCAGAGTGCAGGCAGCCAGATGACTCTGTAACGCTTTGTATGGATCTCCTCGCGGCGTGAACTATGCTGCAAAAATGACATTCTGTTGGGCGTTTTGTCGTGAAGATGCGGCCTGTTCAGTAAGATATGCCAGATTTTTGCCATCTCAGGAGAGCAATGATGTCTGCGCAATTTTATCAACAACTTCGTCAGCAGCTTGATGATGCACGTCAGGAAGGACTGTTTAAGCAGGAGCGGATCATCACCTCCGCCCAGCAGACGGCGATCGCGGTAGGCGGCGACCCGGCAGTGATTAACTTCTGCGCTAATAACTATTTAGGGCTGGCCAACCATCCGGCGCTGATTCAGGCGGCGAAAGAGGGGATGGATTCGCACGGTTTTGGCATGGCATCAGTGCGCTTTATCTGCGGCACGCAGGACAGTCATAAGCAGCTGGAGAAGCGGCTGGCAGAGTTTCTCGGCATGGAAGATGCCATCCTCTACTCCTCCTGTTTCGACGCCAATGGCGGTCTGTTTGAAACGCTGCTGGATGCGCAGGATGCCGTGATCTCTGATGCGCTGAATCATGCCTCTATCATCGACGGCGTCCGGTTGTGCAAAGCGCAGCGTTACCGCTACGCCAATAACGATATGACCGGGCTGCGCACGGCGCTGCAGACGGCGCGTGACAATGGCGCGCGCCATATTCTGATTGCTACCGATGGCGTCTTCTCCATGGATGGCGTGATCGCTAATCTGCCCGCAATCTGCGATCTGGCTGATGAGTTCTCTGCGCTGGTCATGGTCGATGACTCTCATGCGGTGGGCTTTGTCGGGAATGGCGGACGCGGCACCCATGAATATTGCGACGTAATGGGCCGGGTCGACATCATCACCGGCACGCTGGGTAAGGCGCTGGGCGGCGCATCCGGCGGCTATACGGCCGGGAAAGCCGACGTGGTGGAGTGGCTGCGCCAGCGCTCCCGTCCCTATCTGTTCTCCAATTCGCTGGCACCCGCCATTGTTGCCGCCTCGCTGCGGGTGCTGGATCTGCTCAGCGACGGCGACGGGCTGCGTCAGCGCCTGTGGGATAACGCGCGCTTCTTTCGCGAGCAGATGACGGCAGCAGGCTTTACCCTGGCCGGGGCCGATCACGCGATTATCCCGGTAATGCTGGGAGAGGCCCGTGTCGCCCAGGAGTTTGCCCGCCTGCTGCAACAGGAGGGTATCTACGTGACCGGGTTCTTCTATCCGGTGGTGCCGAAGGGTCAGGCACGCATTCGCACCCAAATCTCTGCGGCGCACACTCAGCAGCAGCTGGAGCGTGCGGTAGCGGCCTTTACCCGCATCGGCAAACAACTGGGCGTCATCGCCTGAGGAGTCGGTTATGAAAGCACTCGCCAAACTGAAGAAGGAAGCGGGCATCTGGATGGTGAACGATGCGCCGGTGCCTGAGCCGGGGCACAACGATCTGCTGATTAAGATCCGTAAGACCGCCATCTGCGGAACCGATGTACATATCTATAACTGGGATGACTGGTCGCGTAAAACCATTCCGGTGCCGATGATTGTCGGTCATGAATATGTGGGTGAGGTGGTCGCTATCGGACAGGAGGTAAAGGGCTTCACTGTTGGCGATCGGGTGTCGGGCGAGGGGCACATCACCTGCGGACATTGTCGCAACTGCCGTGCCGGACGCACGCATCTCTGCCGGAACAGCGTCGGGGTCGGCGTAAATCGCCAGGGCTGCTTTGCGGAGTATCTGGTTATCCCGGCGTTTAACGCATTTAAAATTCCTGACAACATTTCCGACGAGCTGGCGGCCATTTTCGATCCGTTCGGCAACGCGGTACATACGGCGCTCTCCTTCGACCTGGTCGGTGAGGATGTGCTGATATCCGGTGCAGGGCCGATTGGGATCATGGCCGCCGCCATCTGTCGCCACGTTGGCGCACGCAACGTGGTGATCACGGATATCAACGAATACCGTCTGGAGCTGGCGCGAAAGATGGGGGTCACCCGCGCGGTCAATGTGGCGCATGAAGATCTGCGTGATGTGATGCATGCGCTGGGCATGACCGAAGGCTTTGATGTCGGGCTGGAGATGTCCGGCGCGCCGCCTGCTTTCCGTGCACTGCTGGCGGTGATGAATCACGGTGGACGGATTGCCCTGCTCGGCATCCCACCGGGTGAAATGGCGATCGACTGGAATCAGGTGATCTTCAAAGGGCTCTTTATCAAAGGGATTTATGGCCGGGAAATGTTTGAAACCTGGTACAAAATGGCGGCGCTAATCCAGTCCGGTCTCGATTTAACGCCAGTCATTACCCATCGTTACGGAATTGACGATTTCCAGCAGGGTTTTGATGAGATGCGTTCAGGGCGCTCAGGAAAAGTGATACTGAACTGGGACTAACGCAGCGGCCACCGGGGCGGCCGCCTGCTCAGCTTTGCTTCTTCTCTTCGTCGGTCAGGTAACGCACTTTGCGCGTGTAATCCTGACCTTTGAAGTGCAGCGGCTGTTGCGGATCAGCAAGGTATTTCTGCCACTCTGACAGCGGGAAGCCGCCATGCGCGCCCACCACGTCGGGCGGGATGACCGCCGACTGGCCGCCAATTTTTTTCGAAACCGGCCAGTTAGCCCACTCGCCCAGGTTGACGGTTTTGATATCCAGCATGTCCAGCAATACCGCAAGCGGCAGCTGGTCGGTTGGCGGCTGGCTATCGTTCATCAGATTCCAGGTGTCATTAAACAGCGTCAGCCACAGCGGTGAAATGCGCTGCCAGACTTCGCGGGTGGCCGCCAGGTAAGCGCCGTTAACATGATCGACCAGATAAGGCCGGACGCTGTGCGGGTAGTAAGCCGGGATCGCCTCTGCCGGTGCTTCAGCCAGCTTGGCAATCATTTTTCCCTGCCGGAAGCTGGAGTAGAGATGACCCGGCTTCATCATGATCTCTGGCATCTTAAGCAGATTAAGGTCGGAATCGATCATCAGAATGCCGTCGCCTTCTGCCTGCAGAGGAGCCTGCAGCTTAATTAACCGGCTGCGGTAGATCTGTTTGTAGCGATAGGAGGCTTCCCGGTGCGGAACATCCAGCGTCACCACACGGGTTTTCGCCGGCAGGCTACCAAAGGCGTGGGCGGGCTGATCGCTGACAATCACAATCTCGTTTGCCTGTGTGGCAAAGCGCGCTGCAAAATCGGCGCTGAGCAGCGCCTCTTCGATATAGTCCGCGCCGGTACAGGGAATGACGACAGAGGTGACCGGCACCGTCCCCTGTACTTCCTGATTCGGGTAGGGCAGGTTATGGCGCGCTCTGATGTGGCGATAACGGGGATTTAAAAAGTTAAGCATGAGGTTTCTTTCTGGAGACGCTCTGTAAGATATTCTCGACACCGCTGATATAGGTTTCAATGGCGTACTGTTCACGGACGCGTTTCGCTGCCGCATTGATCAGGCGTTGACGCAAATCCGCATCCTGCCACAGCGCGGTAAGCTGCTGAGTCAGCTGCACCACGTTGCCATAATCAAACAGCAACCCGGTTTCGTCATGACTGATCAATTCGGCAGTGCCAACGACGCGTGAGCCGACGACGGCGGTGTTCACCAGCATCGCTTCCAGCACCACCCGGGGTAAGCCTTCGCTGCGAGAGGCAAGAATAAAGGTATCAAAGGCGGTGAGGTAATCCAGCGCATTGTTCTGGAAGCCCGTAAAGACCACGTGATGCTGAATATTCTCGGCAGTCGCCAGTTGCAGCAGGTGCTGCAGTTCCGGACCTGCGCCAACAATCACCATTTTCCAGTCGGCCTGAGGATTGGCGCGTTTAAAACGGCCCAGCGCCTGCAGAATGTGGTGGTTAGATTTGCGCAGTATCAGGGAGCCGATGGAGCCAAAGACAAACGTTGACGGTGACAGTTTTAAGCGCTGGCGTACCTCAGGACGGTCAGGTAGCGGCTGGTGGATATCGATAGCGTTACTGACGGTAAAACAGCGTTCTGCATCGATACCGTGGCTGCGCAGCGTCTTACTGACGCCCTGAGAAACGGCGATCACCGCCTGACAACGCTGATTCACCAGGCTGACCAGTCGCGGCTCCAGTACCGGGTCGATGCGGCAGTGCTGCACCACCGCGACATCCAGACTGCGCGCCGCCAGATAACCCTCGATATTGGTACTGGGCTGATTATTCATGTAGAGCGTGTCAAACTTTCCCAGCTGCAGCAATGAATGAATTTTGCTGGCATTGGGGATAATCCGCCAGCGCGTGTCGATCTCATCAATGGCGCGCTTTTTGACTTTTTTATTGAAAAACAGCAGGGCGCGTGCAGCTTCTTTAACAAATTTTGCCCAGCGGGGCTGTCTGATTTGCGGAATGAAAAAGACCGGAATAGCCAGGGCATTGAGAGCAGACTCAATGGTTTCATCGTTGCCACGGCTGTAGTTATGATAAAAACAGCAGGTGATATCAAACTTCTGACGATCGATACGTTTCAGCAGCTCCAGCATACTGTTGGTGCCGCCGCCCCACTCTCTGCCGTTGTCCAGCAGCAGGATTTTTTGTTTATTAATCGTCATCCCTATCACTGTTCCCGCACAGCCCGTTATCACCCGACCCGGGATTATAGTAATTTCTGCGCATAAATGAATGCTAAGCCTGAGACTTAGCATTCATAGTACATTCAGAACAGATTTTTCAGCGTCCTGAAGAGCGGGCTGTTGTTCACGCTCTCGCCGATCACCGTTAAGGCACGGGTCGCCGGAACCGGGGCCAGCGGCTGCCCTGGCTTACACAGCCCCGCAGGCCGGAAGCGTGGCGTCGCGGGTCTGGCCGGCGCCAGCGGCCTCCGGGACCCGGCGTGGAGGGATTCATTCAGCAGCTGGCTGGGGCGAACCAGCGTGATGTCGGCGGGCAGGGTGGGCAGCATCTGCTGCAGGACCCGCACAGTGGCGGGGTGGGGATGACCAATGGCAATGGCATATCCGTCGCGCTGCGCCAGCTTCACCGCCCGGCTGAACTGCTGACGGATAGCGTTGCTGTCCTGGCTGTCATCAAGAAACACCCGGCGTTTTAATACTCTGACCTGCGTTCCCTGCGCAGCCGGTATGGCCTGACTGTTGGCAATGGTCATGCTGTCGAGAAAGTAGAGATTGTAGTGGTTCAGCGCCTGCATCACCTTCTGCATACCTGGCAGGCTTGACGTCATTCTGCTGCCCATGTGGTTGTTCAGACCAACCGCATAGGGCACGTTGTTCACCGCGTTACGCATGATACGCGCCACCTCGTCGCTGCTCATCTCTGGCGTCAGCGTATCTTTTTCCAGCGGCTGTTTACTCAGCGGCGCCATCGGCAGGTGGATCAGGACCTCATGCCCGCCCTGATGCGCGCGGGTGGCCATCTCGTGGGCATGCGGTGCATTGGGTAACACCGCCACCGAAATGGCCTGCGGCATCTGCAGAACTTTGTTTTCTTCGGCAGGACGATAGCCAAAATCATCAATGACAATGGCCAGTTTACCCGCCTGCGCAACGCAGCTGAACAGCAGCACACTTAACAGAACGGAGAGTTTTCGACGTTGCAGCAAAACCTATTTTCCTAACCACGGTAGTGGATTGACGGCCTGTCCCTGACGTCGGATTTCAAAATAGAGCGACGGAGTACCACGGCCACCACTGGTGCCGACCAGGGCAATAGGCTGTCCTGCCTTCACCTGCGTACCCACGCTCACCAGTGCACTCTGGTTGTAACCATACAGACTCATATCGCCTTTACCGTGCTCCAGCACCACGACCAGGCCATAGCCCTGCAGCCAGTCAGCCATCAGCACACGACCGTCGGCGATCGCTTTGACTTCGGTGCCTTCGCGTGCATCGATCACCAGACCTTTCCAGCGTAATTCACCCTGCAGCTGTTCACCAAAGCGATGTTCAATACGTCCACGCACTGGCCACATCGCCTGTCCGCCAGCACGACCCAGACCACCGGTGCGGGCCACCAGTTCGCGTTCGCTCTGGGTCGGCTGATAGCGGGAGCCTTTGGCTTTCGCCTGCGCCTGACGCTGACGCACTTTTTCCGCCTCACGCGCTTCACGGGCTGCGCGTTCGCGAGCCTCGCGTTCCGCCCGGGCGATCTTATCCTGCAGGCGGCTTTCGTTCTGCCGCATCTCGACCAGGTCGGCCTGATCTTTCTCCAGCGCGCTTTCCAGCGCCGTCAGGGTTTTTTTACGGGCGTCGCTCGCCTGCTGCAGCTTCTGCTGCTGACCCTGCTGCTGCGCGAGTAAGGTTTTCTGCTGCTGTTGCTTCTGCTCCAGCGCCACGCGTTGCTGATCCAGGTCCTGCCGCGTCTTTTGCAGCGATTCGATACTTTTCTGCCGGGCAGTGTTGAGATAGCCGAAATAAGCCAGAATACGTTCGCTGCGCTGACTCTCTTCGCCACCCAGTAAAAGCTGAACGCCGCTATGCTGACCCTGACGGAATGCTGCATCAAGCTGTTCTGAAAGCAGCGTTTCCTGCTGGTTTTGCTGCTTCTCAAGGCGGGCGATAGAGGCAGTAAGCTGCTTTATCTCGGTATTGAGTGCGGAGAGGCTATTGCGGGTGTCACGCAACTGGCGGCTCGCCTGTGCAATGATTTTTTCCTGGCTCTGAAGCTGATCCAGCAATTTGCTGCGCTGCACCTTCTGCGCTTTAACGCTTTTCTCTTTCTCAGCAATGTTTTGCTGGATAGATTGCAGCTGAGATTTGCTGTCTTCCGCACTCCTGGCCACGGCAGGCAATAACAGTGCGCCCGCACAAAGCAGACCAAGGGAGAGGCTGGACAGCTGGTTGAACAACGGCAGGTTCTCGCCGCTGGAACGGGTCCTTGTGTGTGAAACGGTTGTTTTTCCCTTCATAGGCCAGTGATTATTCCACGATGAACTGCCGCTTACCAGTGCTCCCCACTGGCATTTGCTTTTCCGGTTATGTCCGCTTTCACAATGACATGGATTAAGCCTTATGCCATTTTTGCTATTCAGCCACTTTTTTTGGAAAATGGAGCACAAATCGATACTCTGGCCGCATAGCATCTGTACATGCGAAGTGGCGCAGGTATACTCAGAACCCTTGTTTTAGCTTATTAGCCCGGTCTGGAGTCGTTACCCCTCATGCAAGAAATTATGCAGTTTGCAAGCAATCACCCCATCCTGAGTCTCGCATGGGTCGTTTTACTCGTTATGGTGATTGTGACTACCGTTAAAGGAATGTTCTCTAAGGTAAAAACGATTAGCCGGGGTGAAGCCACCCGCCTGATTAACAAAGAGGACGCGGTAGTAGTAGACGTGCGTTCGCGCGACGACTTCCGCAGAGGGCATATTTCAGGTGCGCAGAATATTGCTGCCGCTGAGATTAAAAAAGGCAACCTGGGCGAACTGGAAAAGCATAAAGCACAGCCCATAATTGTAGTGTGTGCAACCGGACAGAGCGCGGCCGATCCTGCTGCCCACCTGAGCGCGGCAGGCTTCACGCAGGTTTCAGTGCTGAAAGATGGTATCAGCGGCTGGAGCGGCGAGAACCTGCCACTGGTTCGCGGTAAATAATCTTACAGAGGCACTGAGCATGGCAAATGTAGAAATGTATACCAAGGCCACCTGTCCTTACTGCCATCGGGCAAAGGCGCTGCTGACGCAAAAAGGCGTCGCATTCCAGGAGATCGCTATCGATGGTGACATGGCGAAACGCGAAGAGATGATCAAGCGTAGCGGTCGCACCACCGTGCCTCAGATTTTTATTGATGCGCAGCACATTGGTGGCTGCGATGACTTATTCGCACTCGATAATCGCGAAGGTTTAGATCCCTTACTACAGGCGTAATTTTACGCCGGACACTCTCATACATAGGATTTGGTCACATGTCAGAACATAACACGAACGAAATGCAATTCCAGATTCAGCGTGTCTTCACCAAAGATATCTCTTTTGAAGCGCCTAATGCCCCGCAGGTTTTCCAGAAAGAGTGGGAACCGGACGTTAAACTGGATCTGGACACTGCATCTTCTCAGCTGGCTGACGAAGTGTACGAAGTCGTCCTTCGTGTGACTGTAACCGCGAACGTAGGCGAAGAGACCGCTTTCCTGTGTGAAGTACAGCAGGCAGGTATTTTCACCATCAGTGGTATCGAAGGAACGCAGATGGCGCATTGCCTGGGTGCTTACTGCCCGAATATCCTGTTCCCTTATGCCCGCGAATGCATTACCAGCCTGGTATCACGTGGTACCTTCCCACAGCTGAACCTGGCACCGGTTAACTTTGATGCGCTGTTCATGAACTACCTGCAGCAGCAGCAAGGTGAAGAAGGTGCTGAACACCATCAGGATGCCTGATGACCATACACGCTTCGATTAGCGTCATCGGTGCCGGATCTTACGGCACCGCTTTGGCGATTACCCTGGCCCGTAACGGCAATCCGGTGCTGTTGTGGGGACATAATCCGGCGCATCTTGCGCAACTTCAGACCGACCGTTGCAACACAGCTTTTTTGCCCGACGTCCCGTTTCCCGACTATCTCTCTCCTGAACCCGATCTGACCCGTGCCATTGCCGCCAGCCGCGATCTGTTGATCGTGGTGCCGAGCCACGTGTTTGGTGATGTACTGCAACAGATTAAGCCACATCTGCGGCCAGACTCCCGTATCGTCTGGGCGACCAAAGGACTGGAAAAAGAGACCGGCCGTCTGCTACAGGATGTGGCGCGCGAAATTGTGGGCGATGCCATTCCGCTGGCCGTGATCTCCGGCCCTACGTTTGCTAAAGAGCTGGCTGCAGGCTTGCCGACGGCGATTGCGCTGGCAGCAACCGATGCGCAGTTTGCTGACGACCTGCAACAGAAGCTGCACTGCGGGAAGAGTTTCCGCGTCTACAATAATCCTGACTTCATCGGCGTGCAGCTGGGTGGTGCGGTAAAAAATGTCATTGCCATCGGCGCCGGCATGTCTGACGGGATAGGTTTTGGCGCAAATGCGCGCACCGCCCTGATTACCCGTGGGCTGGCTGAAATGAGCCGTCTGGGTGCCGCGTTAGGTGCGGATCCCACAACCTTTATGGGTATGGCAGGGCTGGGCGATCTGGTGTTGACCTGCACCGATAATCAGTCGCGCAACCGCCGTTTTGGCATGATGCTGGGCCAGGGCGAGGATGTCGATAGCGCGCAACGCATTATCGGACAAGTTGTAGAAGGCTACAGAAACACCAAAGAAGTCAAAGCGTTGGCTGCAAGGCTGGGTGTAGAGATGCCGATTACCGAGCAGATTTATCAGGTGCTGTATTGCGAAAAACCGGCGAGAGATGCAGCATTGAGCCTGCTGGGACGAACAAGGAAAGACGAAAACAGCATAAGCTAACGCAGGACGCGTAGCATCATCACCTGCAGCGCCATTCAGGCGCTTTTTTTATCGGGAGAATACAGCAATGTCGTCTGATGAGTTAGAACTGGTCTGGAACAATATCAAAGCAGAAGCACGCGCCCTGGCTGATTGTGAGCCGATGCTGGCCAGCTTCTTTCACGCGACATTGCTTAAGCATGAAAATCTCGGCAGTGCACTGAGTTATATGCTGGCCAATAAGCTGGCAAATCCGATTATGCCCGCTATCGCCATCCGTGAGATTGTTGAAGAGGCCTATCGTGAAGATCCGTCGATGATACTGTCAGCGGCATACGATATTCAGGCCGTACGTCAGCGCGATCCGGCAGTCGATAAATACTCTACGCCGCTGCTCTATCTTAAAGGCTTTCATGCCCTGCAGGCCTTCCGCATTGGCCACTGGTTATGGAATGAGGGCCGCCGCGCCCTGGCGGTTTATCTGCAGAATGAAATCTCCGTCTCTTTTGCTGTCGATATCCACCCTGCAGCCAGCATTGGTCACGGTATCATGCTCGACCATGCTACCGGTATCGTGATCGGCGAAACGGCCGTAGTAGAAAACGACGTTTCAATTCTGCAATCGGTGACGCTCGGCGGAACCGGCAAAACCAGTGGCGACCGTCATCCTAAGATCCGCGAAGGCGTGATGATTGGGGCCGGTGCAAAGGTCCTGGGGAATATCGAAGTGGGCAAGGGCGCAAAAATCGGTGCCGGTTCGGTGGTGTTACAGCCTGTACCACCGCACACCACGGCAGCAGGCGTGCCCGCACGTATCGTCGGCAAGCCAGGCAGCGACAAGCCGTCGATGGATATGGATCAGCACTTTAACGGCAGCCTGGCGGGTTTCCAGTTTGGCGACGGCATCTAGTCTTTAATCAGCGCGCCCGCATAATCCAGCTGGCGCCACGCTTCATAAACCACCACCGAAACGGCGTTCGACAGATTCATACTGCGACTTTCGGCTCTCATCGGGATGCGGATTTTCTGCTCTGCCGGTAATGCCGCCAGGATTTCCGCCGGAAGCCCGCGGCTTTCCGGCCCAAACAGCAGATAATCGCCCGCCTGATAAGCCACCGCGCTGTGTGCGGGTGTTCCTTTGGTCGTCAGCGCAAACAGGCGTTGCGGTGATTCAGAGGCGATAAAGGCCGGGTAGTCTGCGTGAAATTTAATGGCGGTAAATTCGTGGTAATCCAGCCCCGCCCGGCGCAGGCGTTTGTCATCCCAGGTGAAGCCAAGCGGCTGGATCAGATGAAGCTGGAAGCCCGTATTGGCGCAAAGGCGAATGATGTTGCCGGTATTTGGCGGAATTTCTGGTTCAAACAAGACGATGTTAAGCATAAGGCCCCCGATGACAGGGGCCGAAGCATAGCAAATTATTGACGGCCAGAGGAGTAGAGCGGCAGCCAGAGGGTCAGTCGCAGCCCGCCCAGCGGGCTGTCATCGGCTTTTACCCAGCCCCGATGCTGCTGTACTGCCGTGTCGACAATCGCCAGACCGAGTCCGGTGCCGCCCGACTCACGGTCGCGTGCTTCATCGGTCCGGTAGAAAGGACGGAAAATCTGTTCACGATCCTCCGGGCTGACGCCAGGACCGTCATCATCCACATGCACCGTGATGCCGGAAATATCGACCGAGAAGCTGACGCTGATGTGCGAGTGGGAATAACGCAGCGCGTTGCGTACGATATTCTCCAGCGCACTCTCCAGCGCATGCGGGTTGCCATAAAGCGGCCATGGACCCGGCGGATAGGGGATATCCATCTTTTTACCCATCTGTTCAGCTTCAAATCGGGCATCTTCCAGTACCCCATTCCACAACTGATTCGCCTTCATCGCTTCGCTGACCAGTGCGTTTTTATGCTGGGTGCGCGACAGCACCAGCAGATCGTTGATCATGCCATCGAGACGCTGCGCTTCCATTTCGATGCGGCCCAGCTCTTTACTTTCGCCCTGACGCCGACGCAGCAGCGCGGTAGCCAGTTGCAGGCGGGTGAGCGGGGTACGAAGTTCGTGGCTGATGTCAGATAATAACCGTTGCTGGCCGGTCATCATCCGTTCCAGTGCGCTGACCATCTGATTAAAGCTTGATCCTGCAGCCAGAAACTCCTGAGGACCCGATTCCAGTTCAGGGTGCTGGCGCAGATTCCCGCTTGCCACCTCATCGGCCGCATACTTTAACTTACGTGCCGGACGCGCCAGGCTCCAGGCCAGCCACAGCAGCAGCGGCGAGCTGATCAGCATGGTAACGATCAGCAGCAGCAGGGGACGGTCAAACAGCAGATTGACGAAGTCGAGCTGGGAGCTGTTGGCGGGTCGGATCATGTAAAGCTGATAGTTGTCTTCGCCATCCCGGACAGCGAACGGCCCCACCAGCTCAACACGGCCATATTTCTTTTTTTGCGGATGGTCGGCGTTATCAGACTGGCCAATAAAATTGCGGATAACCTGCATTTCATTATGCTGCGCGCCAATCACCCGACCTTCGCTGGTCACTAACAGCAGCCGCTGGCCCGGCGGTGCCCACTTTTCAACAGCCCGAAACAGACGACGCCACCACATCAGATCGTTGGGAGGATCCTGCGACAGCTCAGCTTCGACGTGTTGCTCGATCATGATGCCCTGCCGCTGTTCGCTCTCCAGCAGCGAGGTCATCTGGCGTGAATCGAGTTTGGGCACCATGAGCACCAGCATCAGCACCAGCGCCAGGGTCAACCAGAAGATGGCGAAGATACGGGTGGTCAGACTTCCAATCATGACGCTGAAACCATCAGATAGCCGCGGCCCCGTAAAGTTTTAAACCAGGGATGACCGTCGTGGCGCTCAGGCAGCTTGCGACGCAGATTAGAGATGTGCATATCAATGGCGCGGTCAAAAGGTGTCAGGCGCTTACCCAGCACTTCCTGACTCAGATGCTCCCGCGATACGACCTGGCCCAGATGCTGCGCCAGCAGATAGAGCAGGGTGAACTCTGTACCGGTAAGATCCAGGGTGACATCATTAAAGCTCGCCTCCTGGCGACCCGGATTGAGACGCAGGCAGTCAACTTCCAGCGTAGGAGAGCTGTTATCGTGCTGCTGCTGCTGTTCACTCCAGTTTGAGCGGCGCAGAATAGCGCGAATACGCGCCACCAGCTCGCGATCGTTAAAGGGTTTAGGCAGATAGTCATCTGCGCCCAGTTCGAGGCCCAGTACGCGGTCCAGCTCGCTGCCGCGCGCGGTTAGCATGATGACGGGGGTCTGATGTTGCTGACGCAGTTCTTTCAGGGTGTCGATACCGTTTTTCTTCGGCATCATGACATCCAGTAAAAGCAGATCAATAGAGTTATCGAGCAGATTCAGTGCCTGTTCACCATCGCTGGCGACCACCACTTCAAACCCTTCCATTTCTAACAATTCTTTTAAAAGCGAAGTTAATTCGCGGTCGTCATCTACCAACAGGATTTTATTCATTTTTGTAGCCCTCCGCAGGCAAAATACCGTTTTCCTGGCGCACCTCGCCATCGCTTTACGTAGTTTTACACCCCCTGACGGATGTTTGCAGCTGTCGCCGTACACTGGCTCTCGTTGAATTGCAAAACGGAACGAACTGGAGTACAGGATGCGCAAATTGACCGCCGTCGTCCTTGCCTCAGCGGTGACCCTGAGTGGTACCACCGCAGGTGCCCGGGAGGCGACGACGATTGACGAAATGCATCATGGCGGATTGCCGACAGGCAGTATGACGCAAAATCCGCAAAGCCACATGTTCGATGGCATCGAGTTGACTGAAGAGCAGCGTCAACAGATGCGTGACCTGATGCAACAGGCCCGGCATCAGCGCCCGATGGTTCACATTGATGATATCGCAGCACTGCACGAGTTAGTGACTGCCGATCAGTTTAACGAAGCGGCCATTCGTGAAAAGGCAGAAGTTATTGCCCGGGTTCAGGTTGAACAGCAGGTTGAACTGGCCCGCGTGCAGAATCAAATGTTTCAGCTGCTGACGCCAGCCCAGCAGGCCAGGGTACAGCAGAATTATCAGCAGCGGCTAAGCGAGCTGCGACATATTTCGAAATTGCAGCCAGCTTCATCGCTGCAGGCAGTGAGTCGTACCAGCAGTAACCAGTAACATAGTATCCCTGTTTTCCTTGCCATAGACACATCCCTGTCTTCCCCCGCCATGATGGTGGGGGTTTTTTTTATCTTTTCTTCACCTTTTTTTACTCTGCCAGGAATCATCGCTGTGTAACGAAAGCCGGTTTTTATTGATGCCTGTCTAACGTTTGTTAGCTGAATCTGCCGATTTATGGCTTTTCTGGCCCGTCTTTCATGTTAACGCTACCGCTATGCTATTCAGGCAGATAAAACAGATTAACCTGCTGAAATTAAATGAGTTACGGTTCTGTTTTATAATATTTTAGATGATATTCAATGACTTGTGTATTTCGCGCTGCGCTTGCCGATTCAGGCACACCCTCTACACTTAGTTCTGTTACTGCAGGGAAATGCAGTGGCTTTGCGAAGTCTCAGGGAGCAGCAACCACATTATGTAGTCCTGAATGAATCTATTAACGGAGTAAGTTATGGCAGAGCATCGTGGTGGTTCAGGTAATTTCGCAGATAATCCGCAAAAAGCATCTGAAGCCGGTAAAAAAGGCGGCCAGAACAGCGGCGGCGGAAATTTCAAAAACGACCGTGAAAAAGCATCAGAAGCCGGGAAAAAAGGCGGCAAAAAATAATCGCCTTGTTTCATAGCGCAGGCCCGCATCTGAATATCGCCTGACACTGATGTATCACACTTTGCCCCGTCCTCTTTGAGGCCGGGGCTTGTTTTTGTGCGTCTCCGGCTTTGTCATAAGAGGCTGAGAGGCAAGGCGGCCCGATGGGCACATTCTCTTCCCGATGTTAAACTGCAGCCATTCTTTCATCTGAGTGCGCATCGTCACTGATGCTGTACAGGAAAACTGGTATGCAACCCTCTTATGGCCGACTGGTAAAGCGCGCTGCGCTTGCTGCTACCATTCTTGCTTCTGTGCTGCTACTCGTGAAAATCTTTGCCTGGTGGTACACCGGGTCAGTGAGTCTGCTGGCCTCTCTGGTGGACTCACTGGTCGATATCGCCGCCTCGCTCACCAATCTGCTGGTCGTGCGCTATGCCCTGCAGCCGGCTGATGAAAACCACACATTCGGGCATGGCAAAGCGGAGTCACTGGCTGCCCTGGCTCAGAGTATGTTTATTTCCGGCTCCGCTCTCTTCCTCTTTCTGACCGGCCTGCAGCATCTGGCATCGCCCAATGTGCTGCGCGCTCCGGACGTCGGGATTGCGGTGACGGTAGTCGCACTGAGCTCGACGCTGATCCTGGTCGCCTTTCAGCGCTGGGTCGTGCGCAAAACCCGCAGTCAGGCGATTCGGGCCGATATGCTGCACTACCAGTCAGACGTCATCATGAACGGTGCCATTCTGATTGCGCTGGTGCTGAGCAGCTACGGTTTTGCGCGCGCAGACGCCCTGTTCGCGCTGGGGATTGGTCTTTTTATTCTCTACAGCGCACTGCGTATGGGCTACGAGGCCGTTCAGTCACTGCTGGATCGCGCGCTGCCGGAGGCGGAGCGACAGCAGATCCTGACCCTCGCCACCAGCTGGCCGCAGGTACAGGGCGTGCACGATTTGCGCACCCGCCAGTCGGGGCCGACCAAATTTATTCAGCTTCATCTGGAGCTGGAAGATCAGCTGCCGCTGGTGCAGGCGCATCGAATTGCCGATCAGGTTGAGAAGGCGTTACGTAAAGAATTCCCCGGATCGGACGTAATTATCCATCAGGATCCCTGTTCTGTGGTACCGTTCGAGAAACAGGATTCCATTGGTTTTTAACCTAAACGAATCAATTTGATACGTAAGGTATGACCTGGCGTTAACATTGCTGCAAAAATTAGTGAAAAGTTGTCTGACCTGAATCAATTCAGCAGCAAGCCTTTGATATACTATCTGCCATCACGTGTCGCGCGAGTCATAACTGGCCGTCTGCCGCGATCGACAGGCAGGATTAACCCTTAGTTTTGAACAATCCAGAGGTTGTCATGATCAAGAAAATTGGTGTATTAACCAGCGGCGGTGACGCCCCAGGCATGAACGCAGCTATTCGCGGAGTGGTTCGTTCCGCGCTGAGTGAAGGACTGGAAGTTTTTGGGATCTATGACGGCTATCTGGGACTGTATGAAGATCGCATGATCAACCTTGATCGCTACAGCGTCTCCGACATGATCAATCGCGGCGGCACTTTCCTTGGCTCTGCACGTTTTCCGGAGTTCCGTAACGAAGATATTCGTCAGGTTGCCATTGAGAATATGAAAAAGCGCGGTATTGATGCGCTGGTGGTGATTGGCGGTGATGGTTCCTACATGGGCGCCAAACGTCTGACTGAGATGGGTTTCCCCTGCATCGGTCTGCCTGGCACCATCGATAATGACGTCGCCGGCACGGATTACACCATCGGTTATTTCACGGCACTGGAAACGGTGGTTGAAGCGATTGACCGCCTGCGTGACACCTCTTCTTCACACCAGCGAATCTCCATCGTTGAAGTGATGGGCCGCTACTGTGGCGATCTGACACTGGCGGCGGCGATAGCGGGTGGCTGTGAGTTCATCGTACTGCCTGAGTTTCCCTATACCCGCGAAGAGCTGGTAGCGGAAATTAAAGCAGGCATTGCCAAAGGTAAAAAACATGCCATCGTGGCGATTACCGAGCATATCTGCGATATCGACGATCTGGCGCGTTACATTGAAACAGAAACCAAGCGTGAAACCCGTTCGACCGTACTGGGTCACATCCAGCGTGGTGGCGCGCCCTGCGCCTATGACCGCATCCTGGCGTCACGGATGGGTGCCTACTCCATTGAGCTGCTGATGCAGGGTTATGGCGGCCGCTGCGTCGGTATCCAGAATGAGAAGATGGTCCATCACGATATCATCGACGCAATCGAAAACATGAAGCGTCCATTCAAGCGTGACTGGCTCGACACCGCGAAAAAACTTTACTGATACCACGGCGGAGCGTGCTGCACAGCGCGCTCCGGCAGCCCGTCTCTATATTCCTCAGCGTTATAACCGCTCATTTTTAATTCTTTAATCTCCGAATTGGTTTATGTCACGCTTAGCCCATAACGACATTGGGAGAGTGCGTAATGAACAAGTGGAGTATTGGCGTTACCCTGTTGCTGGCCTCGACCAGCGTGCTGGCGAAAGACATTCAGCTGCTAAACGTTTCCTACGACCCAACGCGTGAGCTGTATGAACAGTACAACAAGGCATTCAGTGCGCACTACAAACAGGAAACCGGCGATAATGTGGTGGTGCGTCAGTCACATGGCGGCTCCGGTAAGCAGGCGACCTCCGTCATCAACGGCATCCGTGCGGATGTGGTCACGCTGGCCTTACAGTCGGATATCGATGCCATCGCCGGGCGAGGACGCATTGATAAAAACTGGCAGCAGCGTTTGCCGGACAACTCTGCGCCTTACACCTCGACCATTGTCTTCCTGGTGCGAAAAGGGAATCCGAAAGGGATCCATGACTGGAGCGACCTGACAAAACCGGGCGTCTCTGTGATTACCCCGAACCCGAAAACCTCCGGCGGCGCACGCTGGAACTACCTGGCGGCCTGGGGCTGGGCGCTGGACCATAACAATGGCGATCAGGCGAAAGCCCTGGCGTACGTCAGAGCGCTGTTTAAACACGTTGAGGTGCAGGATTCCGGGGCACGCGGCGCAACCAATACCTTCGTTGAGCGCGGAATTGGTGATGTGCTGATTGCCTGGGAAAACGAAGCCTACCTGGCGGTGAATAAGCTGGGTAAAGATAAGTTTGAGATTGTCACGCCGAGCGAATCCATTCTGGCGGAACCGACGGTGTCGGTGGTCGATAAAGTGGTGGATGAAAAGGAGACACGCAAAGTGGCCGAGGCCTATCTGAAGTACCTCTACTCACCGGAAGGTCAGACGATCGCGGCACAGAATTACTATCGTCCGCGTGATGCTGAAATCGCGAAGAAATTCTCCAGCACCTTTGCGCCGGTGAAGCTGTTTACCGTTCAGGATAAGTTTGGCGGCTGGGCTCAGGCACAGAAAGCCCACTTTGCCGATGGCGGCAGCTATGACCAGGTTATGAAACCCTGATCTCTGGCGGTCAGCGCCGATCGGCGCTGACCGCGGCTCTCTGTCATCCCTCTGATTTCTTCCAGTCTGACAATCGAAGCATCTGCCCCGAATTCCCCGTGACATTCTTTTCCCGCCAGGCGAGGATGCAGGCTGCTTAGCCATTCAGGAAGCGTTATGATGCTGACAAGACGCCGTGTAGCCCCTCTGGCTGCCGTTCTGCTGGTGCTGATCATCGCAGGTCTGCTGGCGGCTGCCCTGCATTTCAAAAAGAACAGTGACGCACTGTGGCAGATTGTCAGCGAGCACTGTCTGCCGGGTCAGCAACATGGCGGCAATCCTGCGCCCTGTCAGCGCGTCGATCTCAATCAGCGTTATGCGATGCTGAAAGACCGCAACGGGCCGTTGCAATATCTGCTGATCCCCACCGACAGGATCAGCGGCATCGAAAGCCCGCAATTACTTCATCCTGACACGCCCAATTATTTCGCCCTTGCCTGGCATGAACGCATTCTGCTGGCGCAGCGGCACGGTTCGCCTGTCGATGACCGGGTGCTCTCACTGGCGATCAATGCTCAGTACGGACGCACGCAGAATCAGCTGCACATTCATCTCTCCTGTCTGCGACCCGATGTGCGCCAGCAGCTCGACCGGCTGACGCCGCCGCGCAGCGGGCAGTGGCAGCGCGTCACGCTGCGCAGTCACCGCTACTGGGTGCGCACCCTGACGCCGGCGGCGCTGGCGCAGCAGAGTGTGTTTATCCGGCTGGCAGACGAACGGCCTGAAGCACGGGCAGAGAGGGGAAAATATGGACTGGCTCTGGCGGAATTACGGGATGGGCGACTGGTGCTGATGGCTATCGAGCAGAACTGGCTGCTGCTGAACAGGGGATCGGCGGAGGAGTTACAGGACCATAGCTGTCAGCTGATTACGCCGACAAAAAAGGCGGCCTGAGCCGCCTCTGATTCAGCGAGTCAGACTCAGGCGTTTTTGGCCGCCGCTGCCGCTTTTACGATGACCGCGAAAGCGTCCGCTTTCAGTGACGCACCGCCAACCAGCGCGCCATCAATGTCAGGCTGGGTGAAAAGTTCAGCCGCATTTTTGTCATTTACTGAGCCGCCATACTGAATGATGACCTGCTCTGCGATGGCCGCATCTTTCTTCGCGATATGGTCACGAATGAATTTGTGGACAGCCTGTGCCTGTGCCGGGGTGGCAGATTTGCCGGTGCCGATGGCCCAGACCGGCTCATACGCGATGACCGCATCTTTAAAGGCTTCTGCGCCCTGGGATTCCAGCACGGCATCCAGCTGACGCGCGCAGACTTCTTCGGTTTTACCCGCTTCGTTTTCCGCTTCAGTTTCGCCGATGCACAGCACCGGAGTCAGACCCGCAGACTTCAGTACGGCAAATTTCTTCGCGATGAACGCGTCGCTCTCTTTGTGGTAGGTGCGGCGTTCTGAGTGACCGATGATGATATATTGCGCACCGACATCTTTCAGCATCTCTGCGGAGACTTCACCGGTGAAGGCGCCAGCCAGGTTAACATCCACATTCTGCGCACCCAGGGCGATGTGGCTGCCGGAGATAGCGTGTTTTGCCTGCTCAAGATAGAGGGCGGGTGGTGCAATCGCGACGCCACAACCTTCAACGCCAGAGAGTTCATTGCGCAGACCGGCGATCAGTTCAGCTGTCATCTGCTTGCTGCCATTCAACTTCCAGTTACCCATAACCAGTGGATGTCGCATTCTATCCTCCGCATAACGCGATACATGAAAAATCGCTGCCAGCCGGCAGCGTTGTCTGCCAGACAGTATAGAGATCAAATGTTGCGATGGCTTTGCTTTTCGTCATTTTCAGCCACTTCCTCAGGGGCTGGCGAGCGCCAGTTTGACCGGCTCCACGGCGAAGGTCAGCCCTTTGTCGCCGTGGTCCGCTACGACAAAACGGAGCGCGCCTTCGACCTGGGCAAAGTAGGGAAGATCTTTCCCCTCTTTCAGGAGCGCCTCCAGCTTTTTGCGGCCTTCGTCGGCACTTAATCCCGGCACAAAGAAGCGCAGCATCGCGGTCATGTAGGCCAGCGCCTTTTGCTGCGAGGCGTTCTGGTCCGGACCTGGCAGGGGCAGCCAGGTAATCTGCAGCGTCTTGATTTTGCCGGTGCCCGGCTCCAGTGCCGTCGAGGCGTACAGGGTTTCATTGATTTTGCTGGCGGCGCGCGTCAGGTTGCTTTTGTCCCCGCGATTATCGATGGCACGATATTCCGGCAGTATCAGTGTCCCATTGGCCAGATTATATTTTTCGCGAAACTGGCCGATAGTCATATCAAAGGTAGGCGCACCCGCCAGCAGATAAGGCGCCGCTGGCAGCGCACTGGCCTGTTCCTGCGGTGGCGGGTCGGCGGCAAATACCGGAACCGTCAGCGCAAACGATAACAGCAGTGCGCCAGGCAAATTCTTCATTTTGTCGATCCTAACCCGTAAACTCAGGCGCAAATTAAAACGGTTTTTATCCGCAAGGTCAAAAGCGCGGCGGTTCTCTTTTCAGGATAATAATGCATGACGTTACAACAAGGCTGTTTTTCCTGGCGTGGCCGGCTGGGCCGCCGGGATTTCTGGATCGGGCAGGCGGTCTGGTTGCTGATGACCACGCTTCTGTTTGTCTTCGCCGCTAACGACTGGCTTGATACCCAGATGGCGGCCTTCGGCGTGGTCTGCCTGCTGTGGCCAGCCAGCGCAATCATGGTCAAACGACTACACGACCGTAACCGTCGCGGCTACTGGGGTTTGCTGGTGATTGTGGCGTGGCTGCGGGTCGCGGGGAACTGGAGCATGCTGCCCGGTGTTCTGCCCTGGCTGCTGGGCCGCGCTATTCCGTTTATCTTACTGGCGGGTCTGCTGCTCGATCTCGGAGTCTTTCGCGGCACCCCCGGCGCTAACCGGTTTGGTGCCGCAACCCAGCCGGTGCGATACCGGCCAGCGCCTCACCAGTAATGTTCGCTGGTGATATGACCCGGCTTGCGCTTCAGATGTTTGCGCATCCCGCGCGTCTCTTTCAGTAACTGCTGAGTATCACGCACCATCTGCGGATTGCCGCACAGCATCACATGGCTGCTGTCAGCATCCAGTTTTAATCCGGTTGCCCGCTCCAGCTCACCGTTTTCAATCAACGCCGGAACCCGGCCCGTCAGCGAGCCGGGGACGGCTTCGCGGCTCACCACCGTCTGAATATGCAGCCGGCCGGGATAACGCTGCTGCAGTTGCTGCATCAGCGGCAAAAAGCTCAGGTCAGCGGCGTAGCGCGTGGCATGAACCAGCACGATGTTTTCAAAGCGATCCACGCCTTCGCCCTGCTGCAGCATCGACAGGTAGGGGCCAATCGCGGTGCCGGTTGCCAGCATCCACAAGGTTTTGCAGTCCGGCACTTCATCCAGCACGAAGAAGCCCGCCGCTTCTTTAGTGACCATCACCTGGTCGCCCGGCTGGAGCGCCTGCAGATGCGGGCTCAGCTTGCCTTCCGGCACGGTGACCAGATAGAACTCCAGCAGATCATCGCTGGGGGCGTTGACGTAGGAGTAGGCGCGCTGAACCCGCTCACCGTCGATTTCCAGGGCGAGCTTGGCAAACTGCCCGGCGACAAAGGGATCGATGGGCGCGTTGACCCGGAGACTGAACAGCGCATCCGTCCAGTTTTTCACTTCCTTTACTTCCGCATTGACCCATTCAGCCATAATCACTCCCGGGTTGTTGATTATTCAGGCAGGTCACTATTTTCGCGACTGCCCACTGAGAATGCCAGTCTGCAGACCGGTAAAGGCTCTAATCGTCAAACTGTTCCCCTCTCTTTACAGGCTGGCGCATAAACTTGACAGCTGCAAGCCTGGCCCTTTTTGCCCGCCTCTCGCTTTGTCACGCAATCCTGATATTTTGCCCGCCATAATCTGGTGTTCAGCGGGTGAACCGCTGCTTTAACCTCCTTTCACAGAAAGATATTTTGCAGAATCATGATTAGTAAACTGGAAAATCGCCCGCTGCTGGTGATGCTCATTGTGCTGGTGGCGGTCGGGCAGATGGCTCAGACAATCTACGTCCCGGCGATGTCGGTGATGGCGGATGCCCTGAATGTGCGGGATGGCGCGCTGCAGCGTGTAATGGCCGCCTATCTGATGACTTATGGTGGATCTCAGCTGATCTACGGTCCGCTGTCGGACAGCGTCGGGCGGCGCCCGGTGATCCTGACGGGCATGACGGTCTTTATGATCGGCGCACTTACCGCGCTGATGGCGACCTCGCTCGATATGCTGGTGTTCGGCAGCGCGATACAGGGGCTGGGAACCGGCGTCGCGGGCGTGATGGCGCGCACGATGCCACGCGATCTCTATGAGGGCCATGCGCTGCGCCGCGCCAACAGCCTGCTGAATATGGGCATTCTGGTCAGCCCGCTGCTGGCACCGGTTATTGGCGCGTTGCTGACCCAGCTCTTTGGCTGGCATGCCTGTTTTGCTTTCCTGCTGCTGCTCTGTCTGACCGTCACCGGCGCGATGGCGCGCTGGCTGCCGGAAACCCGGCCACAGAGCGGGGAAGTCACGCCTTTCTTCAGGCGCTACGCTCGCCTGCTCAGCGATATAAATTTCGTCCGCTATATTGTGCTGCTGATTGGTGCACTGGCCGGGATTGCCGTCTTCGAGTCGAGTTGTGGCGTACTGCTGGGCGGCGTACTCGGCCTGCCCAGCCTGACCGTCAGCATCCTGTTTATTCTGCCGATTCCGGCGGCGTTCTTTGGTGCCTGGTTCGCCGGGCGTGAGCAGGGGTCGTGGCACAGCCTGATGTGGTGGGGCGTGAACAGCTGCCTGCTGGCGGGCATCCTGATGTGGATCCCGGCGTGGTTCGGCATCATGAATATCTGGACGCTGCTGGTGCCTGCGGCGCTATTCTTCTTTGGCGCCGGGATGCTGTTCCCGCTGGCGACCTCCGGTGCGATGGAACCTTATGCCTGGCTGGCGGGAAGTGCAGGCGCGCTGATTGGCGGAATGCAGAATCTGGGATCGGGCCTTGTGGCCTGGCTCTCTGCCCTGATGCCGCAGCGCGATCAGTTCAGCCTGGGTATGCTGATGTTCTTTACCGCGCTGGTGATGCTGCTCTGCTGGTTGCCGCTCTCCCGTCAGCCGGCGCGCGGCAACCAGCCGGTTACAGGATAAACGGATGGAGCGCCGGATCTTTACGGTCGAGATAATGAATCGACTGGATGCGGCGGATGGTACGTGATTTACCGCGGATCAGCAGGGTTTCGCTGGTGGCGATATTGCCCTGACGCGTGATGCCTTTCAGCAGCTCGCCACTGGTAATGCCGGTGGCGGCAAACACCACATTGTCATTGCGCGCCATCTCACTCAGCGTCAGTTTTTTACCCGCTTCGATGCCCATCTCTGCACAGCGCTGCAGCTCCTGCTCACCGAGCAGGCGGTTTTCGGCGCTGTCGCCCTTCACATGATGTCGCGCCAGCAACCGGCCCTGCATATCCCCGTCCAGCGCGCGGATCACCGCCGCAGAGACCACACCTTCCGGCGCACCGCCGATGCCATACATCACATCCACTTCGCTGTCCGGCATGCAGGTCAGAATCGAGGCGGCAACATCACCATCCGGGAAGGTAAACACGCGCACGCCGAGCTGCTGCAGCTGGCCGATCACCGCGTCATGGCGGGGCTTCGCCAGAATCGAGACGGTGAGCTGCGACAGCGGCTTGTTCATCGCGATCGCAATATTGCGCAGGTTGGTTTCCAGAGGCTGGTCGAGGTCAATCGCGCCGCGTGCCGCCGGGCCCACAATCAGTTTTTCCATGTACATATCGGGGGCGTGCAGGAAGCTGCCCCTGTCGCCCACGGCCATCACGGCCAGCGCATTCGCCTGACCAAGTGCCGTCATGCGGGTGCCTTCGATTGGATCGACTGCGATATCGACCGCGTCGCCGCGACCCGTACCGACTTTTTCACCGATATAGAGCATCGGCGCCTCGTCGATCTCGCCTTCACCGATCACAATCTGACCGTCGATTTCAATGGAGTTCAGGACATGACGCATGGCATGGACAGCCGCGCCATCGGCCGCATTTTTGTCGCCGCGTCCTAACCAGTGATAACCTGCCAGGGCGGCAGCTTCGGTTACGCGGGAAAATTCAATGGCAAGTTCTCGTTTCATGGCATCTACCTGACAAAAAACAGGCAGGCAGTGTAACACAGCGGGGCGGTGGGGCGGGGAAAGGCCCGCGACGAACGTCGCCGCGGGCCCTGATATTACTCCTGCTCTTCCCAGGCCTGAGCGCGGGCAACCGCTTTTTTCCAGCCGGCATAGCGGAAGTTACGCTCGGTGGTTTCCAGGCTTGGACGGAACTCGCGCTCGATAACGGCTTTCGCGCGCACTTCATCCAGATCCTGCCAGAAGCCCACGGCCAGACCGGCCAGATAAGCAGAACCCAGCGCGGTGACTTCACGGACTTCCGGACGCTCAACGCGGGTGCCAAGGATGTCAGCCTGGAACTGCATCAGGAAGTTGTTGGAGACCGCGCCGCCATCCACACGCAGCGCCTGCAGGCGGGTGTTGGCATCGTTCTGCATCGCTTCCAGCACGTCACGCGTCTGATAGGCGATGGACTCCAGCGTCGCACGGATAATGTGGTTGGAGTTAGCACCACGGGTCAGACCGAAGATTGCGCCACGGGCATAGGGGTCCCAGTAGGGCGCGCCCAGACCGGTAAACGCCGGTACCATATAGACGCCGTTGGTATCCTTAACCTTCATCGCGAAGTATTCAGAGTCAGCGGCTTCGCTGATCAGTTTCATCTCATCGCGCAGCCACTGAATAGAGGCACCGCCGATAAACACTGCGCCTTCCAGCGCATAGTTCACTTCACCGCGCGGGCCACAGGCGATGGTGGTCAGCAGGCCGTGTGTGGAGGTCACCGCTTCAGTCCCGGTGTTCATCAGCATAAAGCAGCCGGTGCCGTAGGTATTTTTCGCCATGCCAGGCTGGACGCAGAGCTGGCCATACAGCGCGGCCTGCTGGTCACCGGCGATACCGGCGATAGGAATACGGGTACCGCCTTTACCACCGATGTTGGTCTGACCGTAAACTTCCGAAGAAGACTTCACTTCCGGCAGCATTTCACGCGGGATATCCAGGATTTCCAGCATACGCTGATCCCACTCCAGCTTGTGAATGTTGAACATCATGGTACGTGAGGCGTTGGTATAGTCGGTGATATGTACACGGCCCTGCGTCATTTTCCAGACCAGCCAGGTATCGACGGTGCCGAACAGCAGCTCGCCACGTTTTGCACGCTCACGCGCACCCTCAACGTGATCCAGAATCCACTTCACTTTGGTGCCGGAGAAGTAGGGGTTAATCACCAGGCCGGTGGTGTGCTGGATATACTCTTCCAGCCCCTCTTTCTTCAGTTTGTTGCAGTAGTCTGCGGTACGCGGATCCTGCCAGACGATAGCGTTATAGATTGGCTTACCGGTCTCTTTTTCCCAGACAATCGCGGTTTCACGCTGGTTGGTGATACCGATGGCGGCAATCTCATCAGAGCGGATGTCGGCATGTGCCAGCACTTCTACCAGCGTCGAACTTTGTGACGCCCAGATATCCATCGGGTCATGCTCAACCCAGCCCGCTTTCGGGTAGATCTGGGTAAATTCGCGCTGCGATACCGCGACGATATTGGAGTCATGATCGAGGATCACGGCGCGTGAACTGGTCGTACCCTGATCGAGCGCGACAATATACTTTTTATCTGTTGTGGTAGTCATAAATTCAGTCCTGATGATAAAAGGTGAAACTTACGCTTTACGCTGCTGAGCACGTGCAACGGGTTTTTCTGCCGGGGCGTTTGCAGGTGCCGCAACACCTGGCAGGTAGCGACCAATCAGCGTGCGATATCCCACAGCTCCCAGGCAGGCTCCGACCAGCGGGCCAAAAACAGGGACCAGGAAGTAAGGAATATCTTTACCACCGGTGAACGCCACGTTACCCCAGCCTGCGATAAAGGCGAACAGCTTTGGTCCGAAATCACGCGCCGGGTTCAGGGCGAAGCCGGTCAGCGGACCCATTGAGCCACCGATAACAGCAACCAGCAGGCCAATCAGCAGCGGCGCCATCGGGCCACGCGGAACGCCGTTGCCATCGTCGGTCAGCGCCATAATCACCGCCATCAGTACAGCGGTGATGACCATTTCGACCAGGAATGCCTGACCGACGCTGATGTGTGGGTTAGGGTAGGTAGAGAAGATGCCCGCCAGGTCCAGACTCTGAACGGTGCCGCGCACCATCTGATGACTCTGCTCGTAATCGAAAAAGAGGCTGTAGTAAAGACCATAAACCAGCGCGGCCGCGCAGAATGCACCCGCGACCTGCGCCAGAATATAGGGCAGGACTTTACGGCCGTCGAAGCTGGCGAACAGGCAGAGCGCGACGGTTACGGCAGGGTTCAGGTGCGCGCCCGACACGCCTGCAGTAAGATACACAGCCATTGAGACGGCTAAGCCCCAGATAATGCAGATTTCCCACTGACCGAAAGCGGCACCGGCGAGTTTCAGAGCAGCCACACAGCCTGCGCCAAAGAAGATTATCAAGCCGGTCCCCAGAAATTCGGCAATACACTGACCTTTGAGCGTGTTAGTTGTCTGACTCATAATAGTGGTTCCTGAAGCGAGGTTAAATTTTATCAGTTTTTGTTCTCAGTCCATGAGTCACCCAGCTTTGATGTAGGGCTGATGTGAATTTATCGTTAACGAACATAAACGAGAAATAGCGAAATCATTTTTTGTGTACTGTGTCATAAAAATGCGCGATTTCGCGTATTCCGGCTTTCTTTAACCACAATTCGCGCCCTGGCGCGGCAGGATCGGGCCGCTGCCAGCAGGCCACCATCACGAGCAACGCCCGGATTCAGGGATTGACTGAAAAGTGTTACAGACTGCGCTCGCGGTAGCCACGTTGCTGGACTTGCGGGGTGAGGCTACATACAATCGGGACAACGTTGCTGGCTTAAGCTGGCATCATCAACGCCTTGCAGGAATTTAGGAGAGGTCAGAACGATGTCATTTGAAGTGTTTGAGAAACTGGAAGCGAAAGTACAGCAGGCGATTGATACCATCACCCTGTTGCAGATGGAAATCGAAGAGCTGAAAGAGCAGAACAACTCACTGCGTAACGATGCGCAACAGGTCGCGGGCAACCACGATGCGCTGATGCGTGAAAATCAGCACCTGAAAGAAGAACAGCATGTGTGGCAGGAACGTCTGCGTGCCCTGCTGGGAAAAATGGAAGAGGTTTGAAGCCTCAGCTGACGTGAAAAACGGGTGCTCTGGCACCCGTTTTCATTTCTGCGCTATTCAATATCCAGCGCATCTTCTGACAGAATGATACCGGTATTGTCTGCATAGAGATGGTCGCCGGAGAAGAAGGTGACGCCGCCGAAATTGACGCGCACATCGCTTTCGCCAATTCCTTCACCCGCTGCGCCAGCCGGGATCGCCGCAATGGCCTGAATGCCAATTTCCAGCTCTTCCAGCTCATCAACCTGGCGGACTGAACCGTACACGACCAGGCCTTCCCACGCGTTGGCCACCGCCAGACGCGCCAGCTGCGCATCCACCAGCGCCCGACGAACGGAGCCGCCGCCATCGATGACCAGCACCCGACCCCGGCCGTTTTCTTCCAGCAGGTCATAAAGTAAGCCGTTGTCTTCAAAGCATTTCACTGTGGTAATCTGACCACCGAATGAAGTGCGTCCACCGAAGTTTGAAAAAAGCGGTTCAACAACATTCACTTCTTCATGGTAGATATCGCAGAGTTCAGATGTATCGTATTTCATAAGGGTTTCGTCTGTTTGCCACAGGAAAGGTAAGTATATCGCTATATGCAGATTGTTGGCAAAATCATCAGTGTGAAAAAAGCATCGTTCGATCAAGAACATGCATAAAAAAGCCCAGCCGGGTGGGCTGGGCTTCTGAAAGGCACGAATCGGTGAATCAGAGAATAAAGCGGCTCAGGTCTTCGTCGGCGACCAGGACATCCAGATGCTTGCCGACATATTCCGCATCGATGGTCACAGACTCGCCGGAACGATCGCTGGCGTCATAAGAAATATCTTCCATCAGACGCTCCAGCACAGTATGCAGACGACGCGCACCGATATTTTCGGTGGTTTCGTTGACCTGCCAGGCGGCTTCCGCGATACGACGAATCCCCTCTTCGGTAAACTCAATGTTCACGCCTTCAGTGTTCATCAGCGCCTTGTACTGCACGGTAATCGACGCATTTGGTTCGGTCAGAATACGCTGGAAATCGTTAACGGTCAGCGCCTGCAGCTCAACGCGAATCGGCAGACGACCCTGCAGTTCCGGGATCAGATCGGAAGGGCTGGCCACCTGGAACGCACCAGAGGCGATAAACAGGATGTGGTCCGTTTTCACCATGCCGTGCTTGGTAGAAACGGTGCAGCCTTCAACCAGCGGCAGCAGGTCGCGCTGCACACCCTCGCGTGAAACATCCGGACCGCCTGAATTCTGGCCGCCGCGCTTACAGATTTTGTCGATCTCATCGATAAACACGATACCGTGCTGCTCGACAGCCTCAATGGCGTCCTGTTTAAGCTCATCCGGATTAACCAGTTTTGCCGCTTCTTCTTCAATCAGCAGCTTCATCGCTTCTTTGATCTTCAGCTTGCGGGCTTTCTGCTTCTGACCACCCAGATTCTGGAACATTGACTGCAGCTGGCTGGTCATCTCTTCCATGCCCGGAGGGGCCATAATTTCGACACCCGGCCCGCTGGCTGCCAGGTCAATCTCAATCTCTTTGTCATCCAGCTGGCCTTCGCGCAGCTTCTTACGGAATGACTGACGCGCCGCAGAGGGCTCTGCGCTCTGTTCTGACTGGCCCCAGTTGTTTTTAGCCGGCGGAATCAGCACATCCAGAATACGCTCTTCGGCCATCTCTTCAGCGCGGTATTTGTTCTTCTCAATCGCCTGACTGCGTACCATCTTAATGGCCGAATCGGTCAGATCGCGAATGATGGAGTCCACTTCCTTACCGACATAACCTACTTCGGTAAACTTGGTCGCCTCAACCTTGATGAATGGCGCATTGGCCAGCTTCGCCAGACGACGGGCAATTTCGGTTTTACCGACACCGGTCGGGCCGATCATCAGGATATTTTTAGGGGTCACTTCGTGGCGCAGCTCTTCGTCGAGCTGCATGCGGCGCCAGCGGTTACGCAGTGCGATAGCCACGGCGCGCTTGGCGCTGTCCTGGCCGATGATAAAACGGTTCAGTTCGCTGACGATTTCGCGTGGAGTCATCTCAGACATATTTATACCCTTACGCCTTGGACGTTAATTCTTCGAAATTAACGTTGTGGTTTGTGTAGATGCAGATATCACCCGCGATGTTCAGCGACTTCTCAACGATGTCGCGTGCGCCCAGTTCGGTATTCTCCAGCAGCGCGCGTGCTGCTGACTGAGCGAAAGGTCCACCGGAGCCGATGGCGATCAGATCGTTTTCAGGCTGGATGACGTCACCGTTGCCGCTGATGATCAGTGACGCTGACTCATCCGCGACGGCCAGCAAGGCCTCAAGGCGACGCAGCATACGGTCGGTACGCCAGTCTTTGGCCAGTTCCACCGCCGCTTTGACCAGATGTCCCTGATGCATTTCCAGCTTACGCTCAAACAGTTCAAACAGGGTGAAGGCGTCTGCGGTGCCGCCAGCAAAACCGGCAATCACCTTATCGTTGTATAAACGACGCACTTTTTTGACGTTGCCTTTCATCACGGTATTGCCGAGCGTAGCCTGGCCATCACCGCCAATCACTACCTGGCCGTTGCGTCGTACACTTACTATTGTTGTCACGGGCAGACCCCTTGTTGCAGTCGGAAAAGGACTCCGCGCACCGGGCGCGGAGTATCATGCAACAGATATGGGGCGGGTTTGACGGGTTTCAACCCCCGATGGAGAGTGGAATGCAGCCGTTGTGTCCGGAACTGCGCAGGCGCTTCAGGGTGCTGTCGGCCGAGGCGCGATCTTTATAAGGACCGATAACCACGCGGTTCCAGCCGCCACCGGTGGTAATCCGGCTTTCAAAGCCTTCAAAGGCTAAGCCGGCACGGACCGATTCAGCCTGATCGGTGCCTTTAAACGAACCACACTGCACCATCCAGCGCTGCGAAGAGGCTTTTTCAGCCGGTTTCGCTTTTGCGGTTTCCTGCGGTTTTGACTGCACCTCCGGTTCACGCGTAATCGGTGCGGCCTGCTGCGTCTGGCGCTGTACGTTTTGCTGCTGCTGTTGCGTCTGGCGCTGTACGTTTTGCTGCTGCTGTTGCTGGCGCAGTTGTTGTTGCTGCAACTGCTGCTGACGCTGCTGCTGTTGCAGGGCCTGCTGCTGGCGTTGCTGTTGCTGCTGAGCCTGCTGCTGCTGGCGTTGCTGTTGCTGCTGAACCTGTTGCTGCTGACGTTGCAGTTGCTGCAGCTGCTGCTGATGCTGCAGCGTCTGCTGGCGTTGCGCTGGCGTCTGTTCGTTCCACGGCACTTCGTTAAGCTGGGTCGGCTGCTGACGCATATCAGCCTGCATCTGCTCCAGCAGCTGGCGCTGCTCATCGGTCAGCTGCGTCTGCGACTTCACTTCGCCACCCGAAGAGGGCTCGATCGGGGTCGGCACGGTAATCTGACGATTTTCCAGCTCTTTAATATATTTCCAGCGCTCTTCTGGCTTCGGCGGTAAGCCATTGCCGTTGGCTTTATGATCCGTAATGACCGGCACGTCCTCTTTCTTATGGTGTGCCAGGAACCATAAACCACCGGCAAAGGTCACCAGCACTGCGACCGCCAGTACAATCATCAGCTTAGAGATGCCTGAACCGCCTTTACTCTTCTTGCCACGGCTGGGGCTTTTTTTGCGACGCGTCCCTGTTGAACGCCCGCGGCCTACATAATCTTTTTGTGCCACTCTCGTTCTTATACCCTTCAAAAATAGTGCCTGATGGGCGAAATAGTGATGCTTACGCGCCCGGCAAGGAGTCCGTCATGTTACTTAAGGGTCAGAACTTTGACCAGCAGTGTTCGCCTTAAGAATCTACTGAAAAAATCAGACAAATACGCTTATTTTTCACGCTTTTTTGCACGTGCCGTACTGCCCCGAATGGTTAAACCGGCATCCAGCAGCCTTGAGCCGCCCGTTACCCGTTTGCCATTCAGCTCATCCAGCAGCAGAAGCATCGCTTCCCGGCCAATCTGGTAGCGCGGCTGCGTCACCGTCGTGAGCGGCGGCTCGCAGTAACGGGAGAGCTCAATATCGTCGAATCCGACCACGGAGAGATCCTCCGGTATCCTCAGCCCGCAACGTCTGGCCTGAGTCATCGCCCCAAGCGCCATAATATCGCTATGGCAGAACAGCGCGCGCGGAGGTTGTGGCAGCGTCATCAGCTGATTCATGGCGGCCACACCCGCTTCAAACGTAAAATCGCCGCGAACAATACAGGTAGGATCGACCGTCAGCCCGCTGCGGCGCATCGCCTGCACGTACCCCTGTAAACGATACTGGCAGAGCGGCATCTCCTGCGGCCCGGCGATACAGGCGATCTGCGTGTGGCCCAACTGTAGCAGATGATTCACTGCTTCGAAGGCGGCGGTCAGGTTATCGATGTGAACCGTAGGCAGAGACATCTCTGGTGCGAACTCGTTCGCCATCACCATCGGCGGCAGATTGCGCTGCTCATCAATGCTGGCGTCAAAGGGCAGCTGTGAACCGAGCAGCACCATGCCATCGATCTGACGCGTAACCATCAGATTGAGAAAGGTTCTCTCCTGTTGATTCTGATGAGCGCAGTCGCCAATCAGTACCAGATAACCCTCTTCGGCTGCGGCAACTTCCACGCCACGGATAATTTCGCTGAAAAAAGGATCACAGATGTCCGGGACGATGACCAGAATAGTTCGCGTTTCGTTACGCCGTGCGTTGCGCGCCGGGCCGGGCGCCGAATAGCCGACGGCAGCAACGGCCTGTTCGACCTTCTGGCGGGTGGCCGCAGAGACTTTCTCCGGATTCATCAGCGCACGCGATACGGTGGCGGTTGAGACACCTGCATGTTCCGCGACATCCTTCATCGTGGCGGCGGGCGGTTGTTGATTCTGCTCCAACACATGCTCCTGACGCGTTATGGCGCGTTCGATTCTGTTTTTGCCTGACATAAAAGCAAACCGGGCAACATTGTTAACGATTGCCCGGCCGGTTGTTACTTAATTTGCATAAAAATTGTGACTTAAGCGACAATTTTCGATCCCGCTCGCAGTGTAAGAAAAAATCAGCTTTCCGTTGGGTCGATATCCAGCGTCCATTTTACCTTACGGGCGGCGGGCAGCGTGGAAACCAGCGGCAACGAACTGCTCAGTAACTGCTGCAGACGCTGGCGGGAGGGGTGCTGTAAGAGGAGCTGCCAGCGCCAGCGCCCGCTACGTTTGGGCTGCAGCGCCGGCAGTGGGCCCATAAACCACATCGCCTTATCATTCAGCGGGCTGGCCTCAAGCAGGTTACGAAGCTGCTGCAGAAACTCTGCTGCCTGCTGATTATCCATATCTTCGGCGCGGAACAGCGCATGGCGGCTCCAGGGCGGCAGATGAACCGCCTGCCGCTCCCGTAACGCCTGCTGCGCAAACGCCGGATAGCCCTGATGCAGCAGCGTCTGCAGTAGCGGATGCTCAGGATGGTGTGTCTGCAGCAGCACTTCCCCCTGTTTGCCTGCCCGGCCCGCCCGGCCGGCAACCTGCGTATAGAGCTGGGCAAAGCGTTCTGCCGCCCGAAAGTCGGCGGAGAACAGCGCACCGTCGACATCCAGCAGCGACACCAGCGTGACATCGGGGAAGTGGTGGCCCTTGGCCAGCATCTGGGTGCCGACCAGGATGCGTGCGCCTCCCCGGTGGACGTCGGCCAGATGCTGCTCAAGTGCGCCTTTGCGGCTGGTGGTATCGCGATCGATCCGCGATACCGGCACGCCGGGAAAGAGCGTGCCAAGCTGCTGCTCCAGCTGCTCCGTACCCACGCCAACCGGCAGTAAATGGGTCGAACCGCACTGCGGGCATTGATTGGGCAGCGGACGCTGGCTGTCACAATGATGGCAGCGCAGCTGGCGGTGATGCTGATGCAGCGTGTAGTAGCGGTCACAGCGGGTACACTCGGCAATCCAGCCGCAGTCATGGCAGAGCAGGGCGGGCGAAAAGCCCCGGCGGTTGAGAAACAGCAGCACCTGGTTGTCGGCCTGCAGGTGCTGACGCATTTTAGCGATCAGGCCGGGTGCCAGGCCGCCGATCAGCTGTACGCCCTTTAAATCGATAAGCTGTTGCAGCGCCGGTCGGGCGTTGCCGGCACGTTTGGTCAGGTCGAGCTGGCGATATTTGCCGCTGCGAACGTTGTGCAGCGTCTCCAGCGCCGGCGTCGCGGAGCCCATGACGATTGGGATATTCTCTTCATGTGCGCGGAAGACGGCTAAATCGCGCGCCTGATAGCGCCAGCCCTCCTGCTGTTTGTAAGAGCTGTCATGCTCTTCATCAATAATAATGACGCCGGGACGCGCCAGCGGGGTAAACAGTGCCGAGCGGGTGCCAATGACAATCGCCGTTTCGCCACGTCGCGCACGCAACCAGACGGCCAGCCGTTCGCTGTCATTCAGGGCGGAGTGCAGCACATCAATGGGGGCATCGAAACGTTCGCGAAAGCGGGCGATAGTCTGCGGGGTCAGGCCAATCTCAGGCACCAGCACCAGCGCCTGTTTACCGCGCGCCAGCACATTCTCCAGTACGCTGAGGTAAACCTCGGTTTTGCCGGAACCGGTAATGCCCGCCAGTAGCCAGGCCGCATAGTTTTCATCATCGGCCCGAATGGCGCCAACGGCCATCGCCTGATCGGTGTTCAGGCGCAGGCGTTCGCCTTTCACCGCATAGGTCGACCGCCAGTCGTGCAGTTCCGGCTGATGCTCATGCAGCTCGCATAACCCTTTTGCGCGCAATGCCTGCAGGGTCGCATCAGTCAGATCGTGATCGCTGATCTGATGACGATAGAGCGGTTGCTGACGCAGTGCCGCCAGTGCCTGTTGCTGTTTGGGCGCCCGCTTCAGGCTCTCTGGCGCAGTCGCCCGGCCCAACTCGGTGATTTCCCAGCGCCATAACGGCGTGTCCTGCGCCGCTTTTCCCTGACGCAGCAGCACCGGAATCGCGTGGCTCAGGACTTCGCCCTGCGGCGAGTGATAGTAGCTGGCAGCCCAGTTCAGGATGCGCCATAGCGAGGGTGGAAAGAGCGACTCGCTATCCAGCACCTCAATAACCCGCTTAAGCTGCGCGTCCGGCAGATCGCTGCTGTCGCGAAAGGCGACCACAATGCCGATCATTTTGCGATTGCCAAAGGGCACACTCACGCGGCCGCCAATGACCGGCTGCGCGCCCTGCGGCGGCAGATAATCAAACAGGCGGGGCAAGGGGACGGGCAGGGCAACCTGAACGACGGGCATAACTCTCTCTTTCCGGCTCAATCATCGGGGAAGCTAGTGTACACGCTGTACCCTGCTGGCGGGTATCTCAGCATAGATTTGCAGCAATCAAAACTTATCTGTATAATATGCGGCCTTCGGTGAGAAAGTTCTGGCCGGAGCATACACTTTTACGTTCAACCGCGTGTGGTGCTGTGCAGGTTAACGCCTGGCACGGAGAGCGACACGGCCTTTTATGAGGTTTCCCATGAAACAAGGTATTCACCCGAAATACGAAGCAGTGACTATCAAATGTACCTGCGGTAACGAGATCCACACCCGTTCTACTCTGAATCACGAACTGAACCTGGACGTTTGTGGCAAATGCCACCCGTTCTATACCGGTAAGCAGCGTGAAGTGGCAACTGGTGGCCGTGTTGACCGCTTTAACAAGCGTTTCAGCGTGCCAGGCGCTAAAAAATAAGATTAAAAGGCACCTGAACCTGCGGGTTCGGCGGCAAGAAAAACCCAGCTTCGGCTGGGTTTTTTTATGTCTGTATAATGGCGATAGCCCCATTCCGGCAGCCACGATGGACTGAGCATCACCAGACCAGCGGTCAGTCTGCCTTTCTGACTCTTTTTTTAACGTTTAAGCAGAGCGAACCAGGCGGCAGAGCGGCGATGAGCAGAACAGGAAAGCGGCCCCCTGAGCGGAGCCGGCTTCTCTGAAAGGGGTGGCGCGAAAAGAGCCCGACGAATTAATACTCCCAGGTATCCGGGTCGACGCCCATCTGGCGCATGATCGCTTTTGCCTCTTCCGGAATTTCGTCGCTGCGCTCTTTACGCAGGTCGACATCATCAGGCAGCGGCTGACCCGTGAAAGCATGTAAAAAAGCTTCGCAAAGCAGTTCGCTGTTGGTCGCGTGACGCAGATTGTTCACCTGACGACGGGTACGCTCATCCGTTAAAATCTTCAGCACGCTCAAGGGGATAGAGACCGTTATCTTCTTGACCTGCTCGCTTTTCTTACCGTGCTCAGCGTACGGGCTGATATATTCGCCGTTCCATTCAGCCATGGGTTACCTTAATTAATAAACGTTAAATGTGAGGAAATCAGCGGATTATGCCTGATTTTTTTCTGCCTGACCCCTGATATGGCGGGTTTTCTTCGCTCACAACCTCCGCTGCACAGAGAGGAGTGCCAGGCGATGACGCATAATTTTAGCGGTTATTGCTATTTTGCTCAATCTATACGCAAAGACATTTAGATGTCCAGATGTATTGACGTCTAATTAGGGGGTGATATCCTGTACGCTACATTTTTTTCACTCTTCAGGAACAATTCACTCATGACGCGTAAACCGGCAACCATCGCAGTACGCAGCGGTCTGAATGATGACGAGCAGTATGGCTGCGTTGTCCCGCCCATCCACCTCTCGACCACCTATAACTTCCTGGACTTCAATGAGCCGCGCGCGCATGACTACTCCCGTCGCGGTAACCCGACGCGTGATGTTGTTCAGCGCACGCTGGCGGAACTGGAAGGGGGAGCGGGTGCGGTATTAACCAATACCGGGATGTCAGCGATTCATCTGGTGAGTACTGTGTTCCTGAAGCCTGGCGATTTGCTGGTGGCACCACACGACTGCTACGGGGGCAGCTACCGGCTGTTTGACAGCCTGAGCAAACGCGGCGCCTATCGGGTGAAATTTGTCGATCAGGGTGACCCGATGGCACTGCAGGCGGCACTGGATGAAAAACCCGCGCTGGTGCTGATTGAAAGCCCCAGCAACCCGCTGCTGCGCGTGGTTGATATCAGCGGAATCTGCGCAGCGGCACGCGCGGCGGGCGCCATCAGCGTCGTGGACAATACTTTTATGAGCCCGGCCCTGCAGAACCCGCTGGCGCTGGGTGCTGACCTGGTCATTCACTCCTGCACCAAATACCTGAATGGTCACTCTGATGTGGTCGCCGGTGCGGTGATTGCCCGCGATCCTCAGCACGCGACCGATCTGGCCTGGTGGGCGAACAATATCGGCGTGACCGGCGCGGCATTTGACAGTTATCTGCTGCTGCGCGGGATTCGTACACTCGCACCACGCATTGCGGCGGCGCAACGAAATGCCCTCGCGATTGTGGCATACCTGCAGCAGCAGAAGCTGGTGAAAAAGTTATATCATCCTTCGCTGCCGGAAAACGCCGGACACGAATATGCCGTCCGTCAGCAGCGCGGCTTTGGCGCCATGCTGAGTTTTGAGGTCGAGGGTGATGAGGCGCTGCTGCGTCGCTTCCTGAAAGCGCTGCGGCTGTTTACACTGGCCGAATCGCTGGGTGGCGTAGAGAGCCTGATCTCCCATACCGCCACCATGACGCACGCAGGCATGTCAGCAGAAGCACGCGCAGCAGCAGGGATTTCCGATACGCTGCTGCGGGTTTCTGTCGGCATCGAAGATCACGAAGATTTAATAGCCGATCTGGATAATGCATTCCGGATCGCAGCCGAGGGTTAAGCATGATGATTTCAGCAGGCGCGGGAACGCCAGATATCCGGCAGTTGCATAAGTTTGGCGGTAGCAGCCTGGCGGATGCACGCTGCTATCAGCGCGTTGCCAGCATTATGGCGGACTACAGCCAGCCGGGTGACCTGATGGTGGTTTCTGCAGCCGGCTCGACCACCAACCAGCTGATTAGCTGGCTGAAGCTGAGTCAGAGCGACAGGCTCTCTGCGCACCAGGTGCAACAGGCATTACGGCGTTACCAGAGCGAACTGATTAGTGCGCTTCTGCCTGCTGACGTTGCAGAACCGTTGATCGGCGCGTTTGTTCGCGATCTGGAAAAGCTGGCCGCCCTGCTGGATGCACCGATCACCGATGCGGTGTATGCCGAAGTAGTCGGGCATGGTGAAATCTGGTCAGCGCGCCTGATGTCTGCGGTGCTGAGCCAGCGCGATCTGCAGGCCTGCTGGCTGGACGCGCGCGCGTTTCTGCGGGCTGAACGTGCTGCGCAGCCGCAGGTAGACGAGGGGAAATCCTGGCCACTGCTGCAGACGTTGCTGGCGCAGCATCCTCACAAGCGCATTGTGGTCACCGGGTTTATCAGTCGCAACGACGCCGGTGAAACGGTGCTGCTGGGCCGCAACGGTTCCGACTATTCCGCCACGCAGATTGGTGCGCTGGCAGGTGTCGGCCGTGTCACGATCTGGAGCGACGTGGCAGGCGTCTACAGCGCTGACCCGCGCAAAGTGTCGGATGCCTGCCTGCTGCCACTGTTAAGGCTGGATGAAGCCAGTGAGCTGGCGCGTCTGGCCGCTCCGGTGCTGCACACCCGCACGCTGCAGCCGGTATCCGGCAGCGATATTGACCTCCAGCTGCGCTGCAGTTATCAGCCGGAGCAGGGCTCTACCCGCATCGAACGCGTACTGGCCTCCGGGACGGGGGCGCGGATCGTGACCAGCCATGATGATGTCTGTCTGATCGAGATTCAGCTCCCGGAGCAGCATGATTTCGCCATTCTGCATAAAGAGATCGACCTGCTGCTGAAGCGTGCGCAGCTGCGTCCGCTGGCGTTTGGCGTACATCCGGATCGTCAGCTTCTGCAACTCTGCTACACCTCCGAAGTGGTCAACAGCGCCTTTACGCTGCTGCAGGACGCGGGTTTACCCGGGCATCTGCAGCTGCGCGACGGCCTGGCGCTGGTGGCGCTGGTTGGTGCGGGCGTTACCCGCAATCCGCTGCATACCCATCGCTTCTGGCAGCAGTTAAAAGATCAGCCGATTGAGTTCATCTGGCAGTCAGAAGAGCACATCAGCGTGGTGGCGGTGCTGCGCGTCGGGCCGACCCAGCATCTGATCCAGGGACTGCATCAGTCGCTATTCCGTGCTGAAAAGCGCATCGGTCTGATGCTGTTTGGCAAAGGCAACATCGGTTCGCGCTGGCTGGAGCTGTTTGCCCGCGAGCAGGAGACACTGTCAGCGCGTACCGGCTTTGAGTTTCTGCTGGCGGGGGTGGCAGACAGCCGTCGTAGCCTGCTGAGCTATGACGGGCTGGATGCCAGCCGGGCGCTCGCCTTCTTTGATGATGAGGCGGTGGAGCGCGATGAGGAGTCGTTGTTCCTCTGGATGCGCGCCCATCCGTTTGATGACCTGGTCGTGCTGGATGTCACCGCCAGCACCCCGCTGGCGCAGCAATATCTCGACTTCGCCAGTCACGGCTTCCATGTGATCAGTGCCAACAAGGTCGCGGGTGCCGCGGACAGTCAGACATGGCGACAGATCCGTGATGCCTTTACCAAAACCGGGCGGCACTGGCTCTACAACGCGACAGTGGGCGCAGGTCTGCCGATCAACTACACCGTGCGCGATCTGCGGGACAGCGGCGATACCATTCTGGCGATCAGTGGGATCTTCTCCGGAACGCTTTCCTGGCTGTTCCTGCAGTTCGACGGCACCGTACCCTTTACCGAGCTGGTGGACCAGGCGTGGCAGCAGGGATTAACCGAGCCTGATCCGCGCGCCGACCTTTCGGGTCAGGATGTGATGCGCAAACTGGTGATCCTGGCGCGTGAGGCGGGCTACAACATTGAGCCGGATCAGGTGCGGGTAGAGTCGCTGGTGCCGGACAACTGTCAGCAGGGATCGGTTGACCACTTCTTCGAAAACGGCGAAGAGCTGAACGAACAGATGCTGCAGCGACTGGAAGCCGCGCAGGAGATGGATCTGGTATTGCGTTACGTCGCCCGCTTTGACGCCAACGGTAAGGCGCGGGTGGGTATCGAAGCGGTTCGTCCGGAGCATCCACTGGCGTCGCTGCTGCCATGCGATAACGTCTTCGCGATTGAGAGTCGCTGGTATCGGGATAACCCGCTGGTGATCCGCGGGCCGGGCGCAGGCCGGGATGTTACCGCTGGCGCTATCCAGTCAGATATTAATCGCCTCGCCCAACTGCTGTAATTCCTCCTCACAGGCGCTTCGGCGCCTGTTTTCAATACGTTACCTCTGCCCTCATCGGCCGCCTCTATGCTGGCTGAAAATTACTCACGTCTGTTGATTATTTTTAAGTTGACGGCACACCGGGATTGCGTCATTTTGAACTTCCGGACGTCTAAACGTTTAGATGTTTGAAGGTCGCTTATTAATCGATGAGGGTGCAGGATGAGTTTCTTTCATGCGAATCAGCGCGAAGCGCTAAATCAGAGCCTGGCAGAGCTGAACGGGCAAATTAATGTCTCTTTCGAGTTCTTCCCGCCGCGTACCCACGAAATGGAAGAGACCCTGTGGAACTCCATCGATCGCCTGAGCAGCCTGAAGCCGAAATTCGTTTCGGTGACCTACGGTGCGAATTCCGGGGAGCGCGACCGCACCCACAGCATTATCAAAGGCATTAAAGATCGAACCGGTCTGGAGGCGGCGCCTCATCTGACCTGTGTCGATGCCACGCGTGAGGAGCTGTGCGCCATCGCTCAGGATTACTGGAACAACGGCATCCGTCATATTGTGGCGCTGCGCGGCGACCTGCCGCCCGGCAGCGGCAAACCAGCAATGTATGGCAGCGATCTGGTGTCGCTGCTGAAAGAGGTCGGTGAGTTTGATATCTCCGTCGCCGCCTATCCGGAAGTGCATCCCGAAGCAAAAAGCGCCCAGGCGGACCTGATCAACCTGAAGCGTAAAATTGAGGCGGGCGCCAGCCGGGCGATCACCCAGTTTTTCTTCGACGTGGAAAGCTACTTACGTTTTCGCGACCGCTGTGTGGCGACCGGGATTGATGCGGAAATCGTGCCGGGCATCCTGCCGGTCTCTAATTTCCGGCAGCTGCAACGTTTTGCCACGCTGACCAATGTACGTGTGCCAGGCTGGATGCATGCGATGTTTGCCGGGCTGGATAACGATCCGGAAACGCGCAAAATGGTGGGGGCTAATATCGCCATGGATATGGTGAAAATTCTGTCGCGCGAAGGGGTGAAAGATTTCCACTTCTATACGCTGAACCGGGCCGAGATGAGTTACGCCATCTGTCATACGCTGGGCGTCCGGCCTGCCGCGGCCGCGGCTTAATCGCGCCATGCACAGACAATAAAAAAGTCGGGCATGGCCCGACTTTTTTTATCACACCTCGCCGACTCTCGTCAGCGCCGGGTTAACCGGTGTTACGCATCCCGGCAGCTACACCGGCGATGGTGACCATCAGCGCCTGCTCCACGCGGGCATCCGGCTCTTCGCCCCGCGCTTCCTGGGCGCGTGAACGATGCAGCAGTTCCGCCTGCAGGACGTTAAGCGGGTCGGTATAGACGTTACGCAGCGCGATCGACTCGGCAATCCACGGCTGGTCAGCCATCAGATGTGAGTCGTTGGCGATGGTCAGCACCGCTTTGATATCCGCATCAAGCTGGTCGCGCAGCTGTTTGCCCAGCGGCCAGAGTGATTTATCCACCAGGCGCTGATCATAGTATTCCGCCAGCCACAGGTCCGCTTTCGAGAAGACCATCTCCAGCATTCCCAGACGGGTAGAGAAGAAGGGCCAGTCGCGGCACATCGCTTCCAGCTGATCCTGATGGCCTGCCGCCATCGCCTGCTGCAGGGCCGCACCGGCGCCCAGCCACGCGGGCAGCATCAGACGGTTCTGCGTCCAGGCGAAGATCCATGGGATGGCACGCAGCGACTCCACGCCGCCGGTTGGACGGCGCTTGGCCGGACGCGAGCCCAGCGGCAGTTTGCCCAGCTCCTGCTCAGGCGTGGCCGAACGGAAATAGGGCACGAAGTCAGCATTTTCACGCACGTAACCGCGATACATCGCACAGGAGTCAGCCGAGAGCTGATTCATGATGTCGCGCCATTCGCGTTTTGGCTCTGGCGGTGGCATCAGGTTCGCTTCCAGAATCGCACCCGTGTAGAGCGACAGGCTGGCGATGGTCACTTCAGGTAAACCGTACTTAAAGCGGATCATCTCGCCCTGTTCGGTCACACGCAGACCGCCACGCAGGCTGCCCGGCGGTTGCGACAGCAGTGCCGCATGCGCAGGCGCACCGCCACGGCCAATGCTGCCTCCGCGTCCGTGGAACAGCGTCAGGGAGATCCCGGCCTTCTCGCAGGTTTTGATCAGGGCGTCCTGCGCCTGATACTGCGCCCAGCTGGCGGCCATCACACCAGCATCTTTCGCCGAGTCAGAGTAGCCAATCATCACCATCTGTTTGCCCTGAATAAAGCCGCGATACCAGTCGATGCTCAGAAGCTGGCTCATGACATCGTTAGCATTGTTCAGGTCATCCAGCGTTTCGAAAAGCGGCGCCACCGGCATCGCATAGCCGATACCGGCTTCTTTCAGCAGCAGATGAACGGCCAGCACGTCAGACGGCGTTTTCGCCATCGAAATCACGTAGGCGGCGATAGAGCCCTGTGGCGCTTCAGCCGCGACGCGACAGGTTTCCAGCACTTCGCGCGTCTCATCGCTGGGTTCCCAGTTGCGGGGCAGCAGCGGCCGTTTGGAGTTCAGTTCACGGATCAGGAAAGCCTGTTTGTCCGCTTCGGACCAGCTCTCATAGTCGCCCAGGCCCAGATAGCGGGTCGCTTCCGCAATCGCTTCAGTGTGGCGGGTGCTCTCCTGGCGGAGATCGATACGTACCAGTGGCACGCCAAAACATTTCACACGACGCAGCGTATCGAGCAGCTGGCCGTTGGCGATGATGCCCATGCCGCACTTCTGCAGGGACTGGTAGATAGCGAACAGCGGGTCCCACAACTGGTCATTGGAGACCAGCAGATCGGCCGGACGCGGGAGCCGTTCCCCTTTCAGGCGATGCTCCAGGAACGACTGCGTGCTCATTAGCTGGCTGCGCATGCGCTTCAGGATCACACGATAAGGTTCCAGCGCCTCGGGATCGCCGCTGAGTTCGCGGATCTCTTCGCTGCACTCCGACATCGACAGCTCAGAGATCAGCACGCCGATGTCGCGCAGGAACAGATCAGTGGCTTTCCAGCGGCTCAGTTGCATGACGTGACGGGTAATTGACGCTGTGACATTCGGGTTGCCGTCGCGGTCGCCGCCCATCCAGGAGGTGAACTGAACCGGCACGAAATCGACCGGCAGCTTAATACCGAACGCCTCTTCGACCTGCTCGTTGAGCTCACGCAGGAAAGCAGGAACGCCTTCCCACAGGCTGTTTTCCACCACGGCGAAACCCCATTTCGCTTCGTCGATCGGGGTAGGGCGATATTTCCGGATCTCATCGGTGTGCCACGCCTGAGCAACCAGCTGGCGCAGACGGCGCATAATCTGATTACGTTCATAGTCTGAGACGTCGCTGTGGTCGAGCTGTTTCAGGCAGCTGTTGACCTCAACCAGTTTGTGGATCAGCGTGCGGCGGGTGATTTCGGTCGGGTGGGCAGTCAGCACCAGCTCCAGTGACAGCGACTCAATCGCTGCCAGGATGTCGCTTTCGCGAATATCTTTCTGCTGCTTCAGGGTATCAAACGTCTTTTTCAGCAGTTCAGGATGGTTCTCACCCTCGCCACTCTGCGAGATAGTCTGATACTGCTCTGCCACGTTAGTCAGATTAAGAAACTGGCTGAACGCGCGAGCCACTGGCAGAAGCTCTTCGTTAGAGAGGTTCTGCAGCGTATTGAGCAGTTCTTTACGATGAGTGTCATTGCCTGCGCGGGATGACTTGGAGAGCTTACGGATGGTTTCCACCTGGTCGAGGATGTTCTCGCCCAGTGCATCCTTAATCGTATCCCCGAGCAGTTTGCCGAGCATACTGACATTACTTCGCATTGCGGAATATTGTTCGTTCATTGGACCCTGACACCCTTATCGTCTTGAAAAACTTCTACACCCGACCTTTCAGGCAGCCGAAAATCAGCAACGTGGTTTTCCCGGTACGCTGAGAGGAACCGGCGCCGTTGCCGCCTGCCCGCTTTCTGAAATGTTCTGGATAATCACCCGGTGGGCATAACATCGTCTTTTATCTAGCCACGTAATGTTGCATTCGTCAAATGAGATAAAGTGCGGCGAAGTAGCGGCTAAATAACGGGAATTATTAGTATTTATTGGGAGTAAAGCGGGATAAGTTATTCTTATTGTTAAATCCCGCAGAATGAGGGGGCATTTTGCTGTTATTGCAGTGAAATGCCCCATCTGATGTTAATCAGTGACAAAAATGCTGCACAACCTGACTGATAAGCGCCCGCGTCGGCTTAATAAATGCCGTATCGATAAACTCGTCAGGCTGATGCGCCTGGTTGATCGAACCCGGCCCCAGTACCAGCGTCGGACAGAGTTGCTGAATAAACGGCGCTTCGGTGCAGTAGTTGACGATTTCGGTAGGTGTGCCCAGCAGTTTCTCGACCACCGTGACCAGCTCATGATTTGCCGGACACTCATAGCCCGGAATCGGCGGATGCAGCTCAGCCACGGTGACACGACCTGGCCAGCGGGCGCTGACCGGGGCCAGCGCCTCATTCAGTAATCCGTCGAGATCGCTCAGCGACAGGCCTGGCAGCGGACGGATATCCATGTGCAGCTCACAGCAGGCGCAGATACGGTTTGCCGCATCCCCGCCATGAATATGACCGAAATTCATGGTGGGGTAGGGAATGGCAAAGCCATCGTGGTGATAGCGTTCCTGCAGCGTTGTGCGGAGCTGCATCAGATGGGTGATCGACTCATGCATCAGCTCGATGGCATTAACGCCACGTGCCGGATCGCTGGAGTGGCCCGATTTGCCTTCGATACGGATCACGTTCGACAGATGGCCTTTGTGCGCGCGAACCGGTTTAAGCGAGGTCGGCTCGCCGATGATCGCGCAGTCGGGACGCAGCTGCGTCGATTCAGAAAAATATTTGGCCCCGGCCATGGTGGTCTCTTCATCCGCCGTGGCGAGAATATAGAGCGGCTTACTCAGGGTGCTGACATCCACATCGCGCAGCGTATCGAGAATAAAGGCGAAGAACCCTTTCATGTCTGCCGTGCCCAGACCGTAGAGCTTGTTGTCATGTTCGGTCAGGGTAAAGGGATCGCGTGTCCAGCGGCCATCATCAAAAGGCACGGTGTCGGTATGACCGGCCAGCAGCAGGCCGCCCGCGCCGCTGCCCGTGCGCGCCAGCATGTTAAATTTATTGCGCGTTCCCGGCACCGGCTGCACTTCAACGCTGAAGCCGAGGTCGCGGAACCAGCCTGCCAGCAAATTGATTAAAGTTTCATTACTCTGATCCAGTGCGGCATCGGTTGCGCTGATTGACGGTGTGGCGATTAACTGGCTGTACAGTTCAATAAAAGGCGGTAATTTTGTCTTCACTGTTGGCGGTCCTTGGGTTAGGATGTATCCATATTCATGCAGTAATAGTGAATAAAAATACATTAACGTCCTCTGCAGGGGAACCTTAAATCGCTGCAGGTGACAGGGTGGGTAACGGGGCAAGGCCGCGACCCGGAACGTGCGACTGTAAAAAGGGTTACAGCCTGATGTTGAATACGCTGATCGTTGGTGCCAGTGGTTACGCTGGTGTTGAGCTTGCCACCTTCCTGAATCGTCATCCACATATCAACATAACCGCTTTGGCGGTTTCCGCGCAAAGCCCTGATGCCGGTAAGCGCCTGTCCGACCTTCATCCGCAGCTGAAAGGCGTGGTGGATCTCCCGCTGCAGCCGCTCGGCAGCGCGGCGGAGTGGGCTGACAAAGTGGATGTGGTATTCCTGGCGACCGCCCATGAAGTCAGCCACGACCTGGCCCCGGAATTTCTGAAAGCCGGTTGTGTGGTCTTTGACCTGTCGGGCGCGTTCCGTGTCAACGACGCCGATTTCTACACCCGCTTCTATGGCTTCACCCACCAGCATGGCGAGTGGCTGGATAAGGCTGTTTACGGTCTGGCGGAATATCAGCACGCGAAGATTCAGCAGGCGCAGCTGGTAGCCGTGCCTGGCTGCTACCCGACCGCCGCTCAGCTGGCACTGAAACCACTGGTGGAGGCCGGGCTGTTAAACGATGGGCAGTGGCCGGTTATCAACGCGACCAGTGGCGTGAGCGGCGCCGGACGTAAAGCCAATGTCGGCACCAGCTTCTGCGAGGTCAGCCTGCAGCCTTACGGCCTGTTCAATCATCGTCATCATCCGGAAATTGTCGCACACCTCGGCACACCCGTGATCTTCACGCCGCATCTGGGGAGCTTCCCGCGCGGTATTCTGGCGACCATTACCTGCCGTCTGAAAGCGGGCGTCAGCCGTGAGGATGTCGCCGCTGTATTCCATCGCGCCTATGATGATAAACCGCTGGTGCGGCTCTATGAGCAGGGCGTCCCGGCGCTGAAAGCCGTGGTGGGTCAGCCCTACTGCGATATCGGTTTTGAGATGCAGGACGAGCATCTGATTGTGGTGGCCGCCGAAGATAATCTGCTGAAAGGCGCGGCATCGCAGGCGGTACAGTGCCTGAACATCCGGTTCGGCTTCCCTGAAACGCAGTCACTGATTTAACGGATAACTAAACCATGACTAATCCATTGATTATCAAGCTGGGCGGTGTGCTGTTAGACAGCGAAGAAGCGCTGGCCCGCCTGTTTGACGCGCTGCTGACCTGGCGCAGCGCCCATCAGCGTCCGCTGATCATTGTCCACGGTGGCGGTTGCCTGGTGGACGAGCTGATGAAAAAGCTGGCGCTGCCGGTGATGAAGAAAAACGGCCTGCGCGTGACCCCTGCTGACCAGATCGACATTATTACCGGTGCCCTGGCGGGAACCGCCAACAAAACGCTGCTGGCCTGGGCCAAAAAATCGGGTATCCGCGCGGTCGGCCTTTGCCTGGGTGATGCGGGCATCGTCAATGTTACCCCGTTTGACGAAGAGCTTGGTCATGTTGGCCATGCGATGCCGGGCGATCCGGCCCTGCTGAACACCCTGCTGGCGGCCGATTATCTGCCGGTAGTCAGCTCAATCGGTATTACAGACAGCGGTGAACTGATGAACGTCAACGCGGACCAGGCGGCGACCGCACTCGCCTCGACGCTGGGCGCGGATTTGGTTCTGCTGTCTGACGTCAGTGGTATTCTCGACGGTAAAGGCCAGCGCATCGAAGAGATGACGGCCGATAAAGCTGAACAGCTGATTACCCAGGGCATCATCACCGATGGCATGATTGTGAAGGTACACGCTGCGCTGGATGCGGCACGTACCCTGGGCCGTCCGGTGGATATTGCCAGCTGGCGTCACGCTGAGCGGCTGCCTGACCTGTTTAACGGCGTGTCGATTGGCACCCGGATTCTCGCTTAACGACTCTGATTCAAGGATTACGAAATGCAAACGCAAAACATCAAAAAAATCGTTCTGGCTTACTCCGGCGGTCTGGATACGTCAGCCATCATTCCATGGCTGAAAGAGAACTACGGCGGCTGTGAAGTGGTCGCTTTTGTCGCGGATATTGGTCAGGAGCGCAGCGATCTGGAAGGTGTGGAGAAGAAAGCCCTGCAGTCCGGCGCCTCTGAGTGCCACGTGGTTGACCTGCGTGAAGAGTTCATCAGCGACTATGTCTACCCGGTGCTGCAGACCGGTGCCCTGTACGAAGGCACCTACCTGCTGGGTACCTCAATGGCGCGTCCTATCATCGCGAAAGCGCAGGTTGAGCTGGCGCTGAAAGTGGGTGCCGATGCGCTGTGCCATGGCGCAACCGGTAAAGGGAATGACCAGGTGCGTTTCGAAACCACCTACACCGCGCTGGCCCCGCAGCTGAAAGTGGTGGCACCGTGGCGTGAGTGGAACCTGCGTTCACGCGAAGCCCTGCTGGACTACCTGAAAGAGCGCAACATCCCGACCACCGCGTCACTGGAAAAAATCTACAGCCGTGACGAAAACGCGTGGCATATCTCCACCGAAGGCGGCGTGCTGGAAAGCCCGGCCAATGCCCCGAATAAAGATTGCTGGGTCTGGACGGTCGATCCGCTGGACGCGCCCGATCAGCCTGAAGAGGTGACCGTGACCGTGGAGAAAGGCCGGGTTGTCGCCGTCAACGGCGAAAAAATGAGTCCGTTCCAGTGTCTGGAAAAACTCAACACGCTCGGCGCGAAGCATGGCGTGGGCCGTATCGATATCGTGGAAAACCGTCTGGTCGGCATCAAATCGCGCGGCTGCTATGAAACGCCTGGCGGCACCATCATGGTCAACGCCCTGCGTGCGGTAGAGCAGCTGGTTCTGGATCGCGACAGCTTCAAATGGCGTGAGCAGCTGGGCCACGAAATGTCTTACGTCGTCTATGACGGCCGCTGGTTCGCGCCGCTGCGTAAGTCGATTCAGGCGGCTGCCGAATCGCTGGCGGAAGAGGTGAACGGTGAAGTGGTGCTGCAGCTCTTCAAAGGCCACGCCACCGCCACCCAGAAGCGTTCTGCGAACAGCCTCTACTCAGAAGAGTTCGCGACCTTTGGCGAAGATGAAGTTTACGATCACCGTCATGCGGGCGGCTTCATCCGTCTGTTCTCACTCTCGTCGCGCATCCGTGCCCTGAACGAGCAGAAGAAGTAATTTTCGGGCGGGGTACGCCCCGCCTCACAGTTTCACTTCAGGGGCGGCATTTATGCCGCCTCTTGTTTAACGATTCAGAGGAGTTTTCACATGGCACTTTGGGGTGGACGGTTTACTCAGGCAGCGGATCAACGTTTCAAACAGTTCAACGACTCGCTGCGCTTCGATTACCGCCTGGCAGAGCAGGACATCATTGGCTCTGTTGCCTGGTCCAAAGCGCTGGTGACGGTGAATGTCCTGACTCAGGATGAGCAGCAGCAGCTGGAAGCAGCCCTGAATACGTTACTGCAGGATGTGCGTGAAAATCCTGAACAGATTCTGCAGAGCGATGCTGAAGATATTCACAGCTGGGTGGAAGGGCAGCTGATCGATAAGGTCGGCGCACTGGGCAAAAAACTGCACACCGGCCGTAGCCGTAACGATCAGGTCGCAACCGATCTGAAGCTCTGGTGCAAGATGCAGATTGAGGCGCTGCTGGGCGCAACACGCGATCTGCAGCAGGCGCTGGTGGTGACTGCGGAAGCCAACCAGGATGCAGTGATGCCGGGCTATACCCACCTGCAGCGTGCTCAGCCGGTGACGTTTGCGCACTGGTGTCTCGCCTATGTTGAAATGCTGGCACGTGATGAGAGCCGTCTGCAGGATACGCTGAAGCGGCTGGATGTCAGCCCGCTGGGCTGCGGGGCACTGGCCGGTACTGCTTACGAGATCGACCGTCAGCAGCTGGCAGGCTGGCTGGGCTTTGCGTCCGCCACACGCAACAGTCTGGACACCGTCTCAGACCGCGATCACGTGCTGGAGCTGCTCTCCGATGCCGCGATCGGCATGGTGCATCTGTCGCGCTTTGCCGAAGATATGATTTTCTTCAATACCGGTGAAGCGGGCTTTATTGAGCTGTCAGATAAAGTGACCTCCGGCTCCTCACTGATGCCGCAGAAGAAAAACCCGGATGCGCTGGAACTGATTCGCGGCAAGTGTGGCCGTGTGCAGGGCGCCCTGACCGGCATGATGATGACGCTGAAGGGTCTGCCGCTGGCGTATAACAAAGATATGCAGGAAGACAAAGAGGGGCTGTTCGACGCGCTCGACACCTGGCTCGACTGTCTTCACATGTCGGTGCTGGTGCTGGATGGCCTGCAGGTTAAACGTCCGCGCTGCCAGGAAGCCGCCGAACAGGGCTACGCAAACTCTACGGAGCTGGCGGACTATCTGGTTGCCAAAGGCGTACCGTTCCGTGAAGCACACCATATCGTCGGCGAAGTGGTTGTGGCCGCCATTGGTGAGGGTGTGGCGCTGGAAGCACTGCCGCTGGCGACGCTGCAGCACTACAGCACGGTAATTGGTGCGGATGTCTATCCGATTCTGGCGCTGCAATCCTGTCTGGATAAACGTAATGCTCAGGGCGGTGTCTCTCCGCAGCAGGTTGCCCGTGCCATCAATGACGCAAAACAGCGTCTGGCGTAATCCGCAGATAAAAAAAAGCGGGCATGTCAGATGCCCGCCAACCTCTAGCTTCAGAACTACTATTTTTTATAGGCACATCATCAGAGCGCCAGCTCTCCCGGCTGACCCTCAGATTTTTTACGCTGACAGCAAGTAGTGCTGCAGATCGTCACTTCCGCCAATGTGACGCCCACCGATAAAGATTTGCGGCACCGTGGCGCGGCCGGTTACGGCACGCAGACTGACCGTTGTCGCATCCTGGCCCAGTACAATCTCTTCGTACTGAATCCCCTGATCGACCAGCATCTGTTTTGCCTGAATGCAGAAGGTGCAGCCAGGTTTGGTAAAGATAGCGACGGACTCCTGGGCCTTGCAGGCCGGATCCAGATAGCGCAGCATCGTGTCCGCATCAGACACTTCAAACGGATCGCCAGGCTGATTCGGTTCCACAAACATTTTCTCTACCACGCCGTTACGCACCAGCATGGAGTAACGCCATGAACGGGGACCAAAGCCGAGGTCTGCTTTCTCCACCAGCATCTCCATTCCGCGGGTAAACTCGCCGTTGCCGTCAGGGATGAAGGTGATGTTGTCGGCGCGCTGCTCCGCTTTCCAGGCGTTCATCACAAAGGTGTCATTTACCGAGACGCACAGGATGCTGTCCACGCCCAGGCGGGTAAACTGTCCCGCTAATTCGTTGTAACGCGGCAGATGCGTGGAGGAGCAGGTGGGTGTAAACGCCCCCGGCAGTGAAAACACGATAACCGTTTTATCTTTAAACAGCGCGTCGGTGGTAACATCGACCCAGCGGTCGCCCTGGCGTGTGTGAAAAGTCACTAATGGGACAGCTTTTCCTTCCTGACCTGCAAACATCTATTGCTCCTGATCAACTGCGTTCCGTTTGATGCGCGCATTATTCCCAACCACCCTTGATAGGGCCAATCGTTCATTGCTATTCTATCTATCGCCACGGGCTATCGTGGTCTGGAGGGTAATAATGAATATCCGTGATCTTGAATATCTGGTTTCGCTTGCTGAACACCGCCACTTTCGTCGTGCTGCGGATGCCTGTCATGTCAGTCAGCCCACATTAAGCGGGCAGATCCGTAAGCTGGAAGATGAGCTGGGCGTAATGCTGCTGGAGCGCACCAGTCGTAAAGTGCTATTCACCCAGGCGGGTCTGCTGCTGGTGGATCAGGCACGGACGGTGCTGCGGGAAGTGAAGGTGCTGAAAGAGATGGCCAGTCAGCAAGGGGAGGCGATGTCCGGGCCGCTGCATATCGGTCTGATCCCGACGACCGCGCCCTACCTGCTGCCACAGATTATCCCTACGCTGCACCAGACGTTCCCGAAACTGGAGATGTATCTGCACGAAGCGCAGACGCTGCAGCTGCTGGCGCAACTCGACAGCGGCAAGCTGGACTGCGCCATTGTCGCGCTGGTCAAAGAGAGCGAGGCTTTTATTGAAGTGCCGCTGTTTGACGAGCCGATGAAGCTGGCCGTCTATGCCGATCACCCGTGGTGTGATCGCGACCGGGTGCCGATGTCCGATCTGGCCGGTGAAAAACTGCTGATGCTGGAGGACGGCCACTGTCTGCGCGATCAGGCGATGGGCTTCTGCTTCGAGGCGGGAGCGGATGAAGATACCCATTTCCGCGCAACCAGTCTTGAGACACTGCGCAATATGGTGGCGGCGGGCAGTGGCATCACGCTGTTACCGGCGCTGGCCGTTCCCCCGGAACGCATCCGGGATGGCGTCTGCTATCTTCCCTGCTATAAGCCGGTGCCTAAGCGGACGATCGCGCTGGTTTACCGTCCGGGTTCCCCTCTGCGCAGCCGTTATGAACAGCTGGCAGAGGCGATCAAAACCCACATGGAGCACTATTTCGACGCGACCTTAAAACAGGCGGTTTAAGCCGTTTAACGCGGCGACGCGATAGGCTTCGGCCATAGTCGGATAGTTAAAGGTGGTATTCACGAAATACTCAATCGTGTTGCCACCATTTTTCTGCTCCATGATCGCCTGACCAATGTGAATAATCTCAGCGGCACGTTCGCCAAAGCAGTGGATCCCCAGAATCTCTTTGGTTTCACGATGGAAAAGAATCTTCAGGCTGCCGACGTTCATCCCCACGATCTGCGCGCGCGCCAGATGCTTAAACTGCGCGCGGCCCACTTCATAAGGCACCTTCATCGCCGTCAGCTGCTGCTCGGTTTTCCCCACAGAGCTGATTTCCGGAATGGTATAAATCCCGGTCGGGATATCTTCGATCAGGTGCGCTGACGCTTCTCCTTTGATGATCGCCTGCGCGGCAATGCGTCCCTGGTCGTAGGCGGCAGACGCCAGGCTCGGGTAGCCAATTACGTCACCCACGGCGTAAATGTGCGGCTGCGCGGTCTGATACATGCTGTTCACTTTCAGCAGGCCACGGCCATCGGCTTCCAGACCGACATTTTCCAGCGACAGTGAGTCTGTGTTACCGGTACGACCATTGGCGTACAGCAGGCAGTCCGCCTTCACCTTTTTGCCCGACTTCAGGTGCATGATTACGCCATCTTCCACCCCTTCGATCTTCTCAAACTCTTCGTTGTGGCGAATCACCACACCGCTGTTCCAGAAGTGGTAGGAGAGCGAGTCAGACATCTCCTGATCCAGGAACGCCAGCAGGCGGTCACGGGTATTGATCAGATCAACTTTGACGTTCAGGCCACGGAAAATCGACGCATACTCACAGCCAATTACGCCCGCGCCATAAATAATGACGTGGCCGGGTTCGTGGTGCAGATTAAGAATTGAGTCAGAGTCGTAAACGCGCGGATGGGTGAAGTCGACATCATCAGGATGATAGGGACGTGAGCCACAGGCGATAACAAACTTCTCTGCCGTCAGCGTTTCGCGGGTGCCATCCGGCTGCTCAATCTCGATGGTATTGGCATCCACGAAATGCGCATCGCCCTGATAAAGCTCGCAGCGGTTGCGTTCATAAAAGCCCTGGCGCATCGCTGTCTGCTGGCTGATCACGTTTTCCGTATGGTTAAGGATGTCGGCAAAGGAGGAGCGAAGCAGACGGGTGTGGTCGCTGTAGAGCGGGTTCTGGTTGAATTCGATAATGCGGCTGACGGCGTGGCGAAGGGCTTTGGAGGGGATGGTGCCCCAGTGCGTACAACCACCACCGATGTTGTGGTAGCGTTCGATGACGGCGATGCGCGCTCCCTGTTTTACCAGCCCCATCGCCGCACCTTCACCGCCGGGCCCTGAGCCAATCACAATGGCATCGTAATCGTAAGACTTTTGCATACCGATACGTCCTATTATTTATACATTTTTACAACGAGATTCTAACATCTCATCGCGCACTTCTGAATTCTATCAGCGATTTTCATCACAGTTTGGCAAAGAGTGAGGTTCACAGGCGGTCACAAAGATTGCCACTCTGTACGCTGAAAATTTTGATATAGTGACCCCCTAACACCGCTAAAGGCAGAGAGAATGGGCGTCAGAGCGCAACAGAAAGAACGTACACGACGTACACTGATTGAAGCCGCTTTCAGTCAGCTCAGCGCCGAACGCAGTTTTGCCAGTCTGAGTCTGCGGGAGGTTGCCCGCGAAGCCGGCATCGCACCGACCTCGTTCTACCGTCACTTCAAGGATGTTGACGAACTCGGCCTGACGATGGTGGATGAAAGCGGGCTGATGCTGCGCCAGCTGATGCGCCAGGCGCGCCAGCGTATCGCCAAAGGCGGCAGCATCATCAAAACGTCGGTAGCGACCTTTATGGAGTTTATCGGCAACAACCCCAACGCTTTCCGTCTGTTGCTGCGCGAACGTTCCGGCACCTCTGCCGCGTTTCGTGCCGCGGTGGCGCGTGAAATTCAGCATTTTATCGCTGAACTGGCGGATTATCTTGAGGTCGAAAATCGCATGCCGCGCAGTTTCACCGAAGCGCAGGCTGAAGCGATGGTGACGATAGTTTTCAGCGCCGGTGCAGAAGCACTCGACGTTGATACGGAGCAGCGACGTAAGCTTGAGGATCGGCTGGTGCTACAGCTGCGCATGATCGCCAAAGGCGCCTATTACTGGTACCGCCGTGAGCAGGAGCGGCTGGCGGTTACCCTGGAAAAACCCGAAGAACAATGAGTAAGGATCCGTCCATGACCCACCCAGGCATTCGCGATAAAAGCACGCTGGCACTGGCTTTTATTACCGGCTTAGCGATTAACGGCTCGTTTTCGGTGCTGTTCAGCGCCTTTGTTCCCTTTTCGATTTTTCCGCTGATTTCACTGGGCCTGGCGGCATGGTGTCTGCATCAGCGTTATCTCAACACCAATATGCCGGACGGTATGCCAGGCCTGGCCGCCGCCTTTTTCCTGCTGGGCATTCTGGTCTATAGCGCGCTGGTGCGGGCAGAGTATCCGGATATCGGATCGAACTTCGTGCCGACCGTGCTGATGGTGGCGCTGGTGTTCTGGATTGCGGCGCGGTTTAAACGCAAGCGTCACTAAGCGTGATAACAAAAACGGGAACCGCAGGGTTCCCGTTTTTATTTATGCTTTTCGCGTCAGCAACACGCCGCATTCCATGTGGTGGGTGTAGGGGAACTGATCGAACAGCGCCAGCCGTGCCACGTCGTGTGTGTCTGCCAGCGTCTGCAGATTGTCGCTCAGGGTCTGTGGGTTGCAGGAGATATAAAGGATGCGCGGGTACGCCTGCACCATCTTCACCGTCTCTTCGTCCAGTCCGCTGCGCGGCGGGTCAACGAAAATCGTTTCGCAGTCGTAGCTGCTCAGGTCAACGCCTTCCAGACGATTGAAGCTGCGCACGCCATTCATCGCCTGCGTAAACTCTTCCGCCGCCATACGAATGATCTGCACGTTATCGATCTGGTTAACCGCAATATTGTACTGGGCTGACGCGACGGACGGCTTCGCAATCTCTGTAGCCAGTACGCGGCGGAAATTGCGTGCCAGCGCCAGCGAGAAGTTGCCATTGCCACAGTAGAGTTCCAGCAGGTCGCCCTGTGAATCCAGCGTCACATCCAGCGCCCACTCCAGCATCTGAATATTCATCGCCGCGTTGGGCTGGGTAAAACTGTTTTCGACCTGACGATAGATGATCTCGCGGCCCGCCACCGGCAGACACTCATCCACGTAGTCGCGATCCAGACAGATTTTAGTTTTGGTCGCACGACCAATCAGCTGGACATCCAGCCCTTCCGCGCGTAACCCATCACGCAGCGCCGCGGCGGCCTGCTGCCACTCATCATCCAGCTTGCGGTGATAGAGCAGCGAAATCACAATCTGATTGCTCAGGGTGGAAAGATAGTCGATCTGAAACAGTTTATGACGCAGGATGCGGTTATCGCGGATCGCGGCGATCATCTTCGGCATCAGCTGATTAATCAGCTGGCTGGCCGCCGGGAACTGATCAACACGGATCCGCTCGCGCGTCTGCTGATCAAAGATGATGTGATAGATGTCATCGCCGTCATGCCACAGGCGAAATTCGGCGCGCATCCGATAGTGGCTGACCGGTGAACGGAACACCTCCACGTCGGGCGCCGCAAATGGCGTCATCATCGTCTCTAAACGACTGACTTTTTCCGCCAGCTGGGCGTCATACTCTTCAATGGGAAGATGTTCGGGTGTCATGAGCAGTCCTGATTAATAGCTTACCAGCGGGCGATTGTAGGCATTCACTTGCTGATGTCCAGTCCTGCAGCGAGAAGATATCCGGCTATCTGGACTTCCCTGTTCCCACTCCGTAGACTGCTGAAGCCGGCCTCATGCCTGAGTTAATAGGGAATCCAGTGTAAATCTGGAGCTGACGCGCAGCGGTAAGGAATGTCGTGATGTGTGCAATTGCAGACACTGTCCTGCGGGATGGGAAGTCATCATCACTTATGGTTCCCAGCCCGAAGACCTGCCGGTGTAACGTCGCTACTCGTACAATCATCGCGTGCTATCGATTGTCGGCCTGCGGCATCCTGCAGAGTCTTATGGATGCTTTCATAAATGATAAAAAAAAACCTTTCGCTGTGCGCTCTGAGCGCCACGGCGATTTCTCTCTGGGCGCAAAACGGTTATGCACAGACAAATGACGAAACGCAAATCGTCACTGCTAACCGCTTTGCTGAACCTGTTTCGGGCGTGCTGGCGCCTGCAACCGTTGTCACGCGTGATGAGATCGATCGCTGGCAGGCTAAAAGCCTGACCGATGTCATGCGCCGCCTGCCGGGTGTCGATGTGGCGCAGAATGGTGGCCTGGGTCAGCAGAGTTCTCTGTTCATCCGCGGCACCGAATCCCGACATGTGCTGATCCTGATTGATGGCATCCGGCTTAATCAGGCGGGTATCAGTGGTTCGTCTGACCTCAGCCAGATCCCCCTGTCACTGGTTCAGCGCATCGAATATGTTCGCGGCGCACGTTCGGCGGTTTACGGTTCTGATGCCATTGGCGGCGTCGTCAATATCATCACCGGTCGCGCACAGCCGGGCACTACGCTAACGGCGGGCGCAGGCTCCCGGGGTTATCAATCTTACGATGGATCTACTCAGCAGACGCTGGGCGATGCGACCACGCTGACGCTGGCAGGCAACTACACCTATACCCGAGGGTATGATGTGGTGGCAGGATACCCGAACAGCTATGGCCCGGCCCAGCACGATCGCGACGGCTTCATGAGCAAAACGCTCTATGGCAACCTGGCGCATCAGTTCAGCGATGAGCTGAGCGGTTTTGTGCGCAGCTATGGGTTTGATAACCGCACCGCCTACGATGGTTCTTACCGTTACGATGAAAGCTTTACGAATATCATCGGGCTGGCAGATACCCGTCAGCTCTATAGCCAGACCTGGGACACCGGGTTACGCTTCAACCGTGACTTTTACTCAACCCAGCTTATCGCCAGTTATGGCCATACCAAAGACATCAACTACGATCCGCGAAATGATCGCTACGGCGCGGCATCCACGTTTGATGATGTGACCCAGTACAACCTGCAGTGGGGTAACACCGTGCAGGTGGGGCAGGGGGCGATCAGCGCCGGTGTCGACTGGCAGAAAGAGACGACCGAGCCGGGCACTAACTATCTGTCCAGCGATTATGCGCAGCGCAACACTGGTCTCTACCTGACCGGCCAGCAGCAGATGGGCAGCGTCACGCTGGAAGGGGCTGTTCGCAGTGACGACAACAACCAGTTCGGCTGGCATAACACCTGGCAGACGGCGGCGTCATGGGAGTTTATCTCCGGCTACCGCCTCTTTGCGTCTTATGGCACGGCATTCAAAGCACCCAACCTGTCGCAGGTTTACAGCCCGCTTTATGGCAATCGTGACCTCGAGCCGGAAAAAAGTAAGCAGTGGGAAGGTGGGGTTGAAGGGCTGAGCGGGCCGGTGAACTGGCGCGTATCAGGCTATCGCAATGACATCGATAACCTGATTGATAGCGATCCGCAGACCTTCCGCTACTACAACACTAAGCAGGCGCGTATTAAGGGTGTTGAAGCGACCGCCGGATTCGACACCGGTCCGCTGACGCATCAGCTTTCGTACGATTATGTTGATGCGCGGGATGGCACCACCGACCAGCCGCTCCTTCGCCGGGCTAAACAGCAGGTGAAGTATCAGCTCGACTGGACGCTGTATACGTTTGACTGGTCCGTGACGTATCACTATCTGGGCGACCGTTATGACACTGACTTCAACAGCACGCCCAGCCGTCGCGTGAAATCAGGCGGCGTCAGCCTTTGGGATCTTGCGGTCTCATATCCTGTCACTTCACAACTCACGGTTCGTGGTAGAATTGCCAACCTGTTCGATAAAGATTACGAGACAGCGTATGGCTATCAGACTCCAGGACGAGAGTATTACCTCAGCGGCAGCTACACCTTCTGATTTACGCCCCACGGTGCTGGTGTTTGACTCCGGCGTCGGCGGGCTTTCTGTCTATGATGAGGTCCGGCAGCTCCTGCCGGACCTTCATTATCTTTACGCTTTCGACAACGCTGGCTTCCCTTATGGGGAGAAAAGCGAAACCTTTATTGTCGAGCGGGTAGTGGCCATCGTTGAGGCGATTACTCAGCGCTGTCCGCTCTCGCTCGTCATTATCGCCTGTAATACGGCCAGCACGGTTTCACTGCCCGCGCTGCGGGAACGCTTTGCATTTCCTGTGGTGGGCGTGGTGCCCGCGATTAAACCGGCTGCGCGACTGACGCGAAATGGCGTGGTGGGTTTACTGGCCACACGGGCGACAGTGCGTCGTCCTTATACCCATGAGCTGGTGGCGCAGTTTGCCGGTTCCTGTCACATCGAGATGCTGGGATCGGCAGAGCTGGTGGAGCTGGCCGAGGCTAAGCTCCACGGCGCGCAGGTTGCACTGGAAGAAGTACGCCGCATTGTTCAGCCATGGCTGCGGATGGCTGAGCCACCGGATACGGTCGTTTTAGGCTGTACGCACTTTCCTTTATTGCGTGAAGAGCTGCAGCAGGTGCTACCGGAAGGCACGCGTCTGATCGATTCCGGTGCGGCGATAGCACGACGCACGGCCTGGTTGCTGGAGCATGAAGCGCCTGAGGTGCACTCATCACAGCAGAACGTCGCTTTTTGTACGGCGCTGGATGGCGAAGCCGTACAATTATCACCCGTTTTGCAGCGTTATGGCTTCCCGTTGCTGGAAAAACTGGCGCTTTAGCGGCTTTTCGCTGAAAAAAACAGCACTCAGAATTTTATTTGAAATTAGCGCTTGTCAGCCTCCGAGAACTCCCTATAATGCGCCTCCACTGACACGGCACAACGGCTTACGAAGCGCCGGGTTGAGTAGGTTCGAAATCATACGAACCAGTGAGTTAAGCGAAAAATAAATGCTTGACTGACAATGCGGAAAGCGTAATATACGCAGCCCGCGCCGCAGTAAATCGCGGCATGCTCTTTAACAATTTATCAGACAATCTGTGTGGGCACTCGCAGGATTGATATCAGCGTCTTTGGACGCAAAAAAATATCAAAGCCTCACGAGTGAACACATAATGACATTCATTATGACGTTTTACAGATGAGCACCGCTGAACTGGTTTCAGCAAATCAAACTTTAAATTGAAGAGTTTG
>Ga0209371_1000235_pt1 | contig 69492 bp, 59 predicted proteins | sample AgamicAtAmrz_FD_187165 | JGI IMG/M metagenome (GOLD analysis project Ga0209371, IMG submission 187165) | Agave microbial communities from Guanajuato, Mexico - At.Am.rz (SPAdes) (version 2) | ecosystem: Host-associated > Plants > Roots > Rhizosphere | place: Guanajato, Mexico | collected 2012-06-07
GATCTACAGCACAAGCTCGTAGCTTCAGGAGCGACTGGACTTCCCGTACCTCCTCCGATGATCAGTCGGAAGACATAACGCCCTCAGGGCCTCATGTCCAGATACAAGGAGCGGCTTCAGCCGCGACAGGAAACCGACATGCCATCGACACACGCAGCGTGCAGCTTTCTGACTGAAGTTATTAGACGCGCCCTGTAGGCGAATCCGCTCGCGCCCGCCATCGAAAATGCGTCCCGCGCCGGCGCGGCATCGCGCTAGCGGCGTGCCAGCACCACCCAGCCCTGCACCGGCGCGCCGCCTTCCTTGCGCAGCTGGTCGGCGCGCAGTTGCACGCGGGCGAAACCGGCCTGCGCCAGCGCGGCCTGCACGTGCGCGCGGCTGTGCCGGTAACGCCCGCTCGCGCCGAGCTGCACCCGGTCGTCCGCGGCGTCCAGCGCTTCCACGGTGAACGCCAGCCAGCCGTCGCGGCGCAGCGCCGCGTGCGCGGCCGCGCAGACCTCGCGCAGGTCGCCGAAGTACACCAGCGTATCGGCCGAGACCACCACGTCCCACGCCTGCGGCTGCGCCTGCAGATACGCGGTCAGCTCGCCGACCACCAACGCGTCGTAGCCGCCGCGCTGGCGCGCCTTGTCGATCATGCCGCCGGACAGGTCCACCCCGGCCAGCCGCCGCGCATGCGGCCGCAGCAGCGGCGCGCACAGGCCGGTGCCGCAGCCGGCGTCGAGCACGTCCAGCGCCGCGCTCGGCGCATGCAGCACCTGCGCCAGTTCCGTGGCCAGCAGCTGTGGCGCGCGGTACTCGAGATTGTTCAGCAGTTGCTCGTCGAAGCTCTCGGCGAAGCCGTCGAACACTTCGCGCACGTAGGCATCGTCGGCGCGCGGCGGCGCGTCGCTGCCGCCGCAGGCGGCCAGCATGTGCCGCGCCACCGCATTGTGCGGATCGCGCGCCAGCCAGTCGCGATACACCGCCACCGCTTCGTCGTGGCGGCCGAGCAGATACCAGGCGGTGCCCAGCGCCTCCAGCGCGCGCAGGTTGGCCGGGTCCAGCTGCCAGGCGGTGCGGAAGCACTCGGCCGATTGCTCCAGGTGCTCGTGCTGCTGCGCGTGGTTGCGCAGGAACAGGCCGAGCAGGTAATGGCCGTGGGCGAACCCGGGCACCTGCTGCAGCAGCTGCGCATAGGCCAGGAACGCCTCGTCCAGCCGCGCCTGCGCTTCCAGCACCACCGCCAGGTTGCTCAGCGCGTTGTGGTGCGACGGCGCGCAGGCCAGCGCGCGCCGGTAGCAGGCTTCGGCCTCGGCCAGGCGCGCGCACTCCTTGTGCACGTTGCCGAGGTTGTTGTGCGCATCCGGGTAGGTGGGGATCAACGTCAGTGCGCGCTCGATCAATTGCAGCGCTTCGTCGCTGCGCCCACGCTGGTGGCACAGCACGCCGAGGAAGTGCAGCGCGTCGGCGTGCGCGGACTGCTGCGCAAGCAGGTCGCGATAGCCGCGCTCGGCTGCGTCCAGGTTCCCCGCCTGGTGCAGGGCGATCGTCTGCGCCAGCATCGGCGCGGCCGGCATCCCCATGCCGGCCGCGACCGCTTCCGCCTCCCCGTGCCGCGCCAGCGCGGCCCCCGCCTGCTGCATCGCCCCGCTCCCCTTATCCGATCAACACGGTGAAACACCCCAGCACGATCGCCCCGCCGTGCGCGGTGCTGTCGCCCAGCCGCGCCGCGGGCATGCCGGCGATCAGCACGGTCGGTGCGCCGGACACGATGCTGTCCGGCGGCCCCACGCACACCGCCATATCGCCGATCCGCGCCGCCGGCAGCCCGCCGATCAGCACCGTCGGCGCGCCAGGCGCCGTGATCGGCCCACCCACGTGCGGCACCACCCCGGTGACCATCGGGCAGACGTGCAGATCGGTGAGGCGGGCGGCAGGTTGCATGCGGAGCCGATAGCGCAGTGGCCAGGCGTCCAGCTTGGCGCGCGCGGCGGCGCGCGACCCGTCATTTCGTCTCAGCCACCACGGCCGAGCGCCGCGCATCCGGCGCATCCAGCTTGGCCAGCGTTTCGCGCACCTGCGCCAGCGGCCCGGGCGCGTCGCCGTACAGTCCGACCAGGATGTCGCGGGTGCGTTCGGCATGCGCGCGCGCCTGTGCGCGTTGGCCCAGGGCGATCTCCGCCTCGGCCAGGCCGCGCAGGATTTCCGCGGTCACCTCGTGCTTGCCGCCGAGGACACGCTCGGCATCGGCCAGGGCCGCGCGCTGCTCGGCGGCGGCGGCCTGCGCCTGGCCGTCGTCGAGCAACCAGAACGCATGGTTGGTGCGCGCCATGATGGTGGTGGGATGGTCCTCGGGGTAACGCGCGCGCGCACTGTCCAGCGCCTTGCGGTAGTAAGGTCCGGATTCGGCGACCTTGCCCTGCTGGCGCAGCGCCCCGGCCAGGTTGTTGTAGATCATCTGGGTATCCCAGCCGTTCTCCCCGTACAGGCGGATCATGATCGGCTGCAAGGCCCTCAGTTCGCGCTCGGCGGCGGGGTAGTCGCGCTTCATCAGCAGATAGACCGCCAGACTGTTGCGCATCGACAGGGTCAGGGGATGGTCCGCGCCCAGGCGCGCGCTGCGGCGCGCGATCAGGTCACGGATCAGGGCAATCGCCTGGTCGTAGTCGCCGCCATCGGCCAGCGTCGCGGCGTAGCGGTCGCCCGCGCTCAGTACGCTCTGATCGTCGGCCGGCAATACCCGCAGGATGCCGGTGTAGGCCTGCCTGCTCTCGCGCAACGCCGCCTTCGCCTGCCCTTGCGCGCGCAGCGCCCAACTCAGCCGCGACTGCATGTCGTAGCCCAGCGGCGCATCGGCGCCATGGCGCAGGCGCACCTGCGCGATGCCCTCGCGCAGGATGGCTTCCGCGCGCTTCGGCTCGCCCACGTTCACCAGCGCCTCGCCGAGCAGCCGCATGATCTGCAGCTCGTCTTCGCTGTAGGCGCCCGAGTGCGCCTGTGCATGGCGCCGCGCCGCCTCGAGCTGGGTCACCGCGCGCTTGTACTCGCCCAGCGCGATCAGACTGGTGCCGATGGTCAGTTCCACCTCCACCAGGGCCTGCGGTTGGCTGGCCAGTTCGCGCGTGGCGCGCTGCGAGGCCTGGTCCATCACCTGCAACAACAGCGTCTTGTCCTTGTCCTGGGCGACCGCCGGATCCACGCTGGACAGCAGCGAGCCGAGGAAGTCCGCCGTCACCTGCGCCCGCTGCGCCTCGCGCTGCGCATTGCGCAACGACCACAGCGTGCTGGCCAGCCCGCCGAGCAACGCGGTCAACACCAACAGCGAGGCCAGCACCGCGCCGCGGTTGCGCTGCACGAACTTGCGCGCGTCGCGGCGCCACGAGCGCGGCAGCGCGCGCGGCGGATAGTCGCCGAGCCAGCGGCGCAGGTCGTCGAGCAACGAGGACACCGACGCGTAACGCGCCGCGCGGTCCGGCGCCATCGCCTGCAGCACGATCGCATCCAGGCCGTCGTGCAACCCGCGCAGCAGCTGCGCCAGCGACACCCCACGTTGTTGCGCCAGCTCGCGTTGCTGCGGCAGCGGCTGCGCCTGGATCCAACGCGAGGGCGCTTCCGGCACGCCCGCCTCGAACAGCTCCGGACGCACCCCGCAGATCAGCTCATACAGCAGCGCGCCCAGCGAATACACGTCGCTGCGCGCGTCCACCCCGCCATCGTCGCCCTGCGCCTGCTCCGGGCTCATGTAGCCGGGCGTCCCGCTGGCGCCGGCCGGATTGCGCGAGGGCTGCGCGGTCTCCACGGCGATGCCGAAATCGATGATGCTCGGCGCCGGGCGCCCGTCGACCTCGCCGACCAGCACATTGTTCGGCTTGAGATCGCGGTGGATCACGCCCTTCTGGTGCGCGTGCTGCACGCCCTCGCCGACGCGCACCAGCAGCTCGATCCGCGCGCGCAGCGACAACCCCCGCTGCGCGCACCAGCGGGTCAACGGCTCGCCGCGGATGTACTCCATCACCAGGTACGGCCGCCCCTGCGCATCGGTGCCGGCGTCGTGGATCTGCGCGATCGCCGGATGCTGCATCTGCGCCAGCAGGCGGCATTCGAACTCGAACACCGCCCGCTGCTGCGCATCCAGGGCGGTCGCGGCGATCAGCTTGATCGCCACCTCGCGCTCGTAGGCGCCGTCGGCGCGATGGCCCAGATAGACCTGGCCCATGCCGCCACGGCCGATCACCCGGTCGATCGCCCACGGGCCGAAGCGGGTCCCGGCCGGCAACTCCGTGGCACTGGTGCCGCCGCCGCCGAGCAGCGTGCCGAGCAGGCCCGGCCGCGGCAACTCGGTGGCGCGCGCGTCGGCCGCAAGCAGGCCGAGCAACTCATGCAGCAGCTCCGGGTCGTCGCCTGCTTGCGCGTGCGCGAAGGCCGTGCGCTGCGCCTCGGGGAGTGCGCAGGCTTGGTGGAACAGCGCCTGCAGGCGTTGCCAGGTGGCAGGGTTCAGTGGCATGGCTGAGCGGTCCGGTGCGTGGCGCCAAGCGACGCCGTGCATGCGCCATATCCGGCACCGTGTGTCGCACGAATTCCCAGCCAGTCCCGGCCGGCTGGTGAAAGCGGACTGATCGAGGCGTCAGACATGACCGGCTGGCGAAAGCGAGGAGAGGCCGTTCAGTATCGCGCATAACGGTGACGCTATTCACGTTTCCTGCACGATCCAAGGTGGCATGTCGCCTACCTCATATCGCATCCCGCACGCCGCCTGCCCTCGTCATCGCTCCCCGGCCGCCGGCGTCACGCGCACAGGTGCTTGGCTGCGGTCTGCCAGGCACCGACCTCTCCGGGGTGGTCGAAGGAATAGAAGATTTCCTGTCCAGGCTGCAGAAGGTTGTCCAACGCAGCCTGACATTTCGTGCAAGGCGACATCTCGATGTACATCGCCAGAATCGTCGGAATCGCTGGTTCGTCGGCGATCGCATTCCACAGGGCGGTCAATTCGCCGTGTGCGCAGGCATTCGCGACATCGACCCCATTGACCTTGAACGGGATGCGGATGCGGCTGTTGCCGAACACGTTGTCGACCTCGCCTCCGTGCTTTATGTACGCCACAAAGGAGCAGCAGGAACCAGCGCCGATGCCATTGATGCCTCCGTCGTCCTTCGACTGGGCGACTTCGCGCTTCTTCCTCAGGCACGCCTGGACCATGCCGTTGGCGCTGTTGATGTCGTAGGGAACCTTGGTCAGGACTGGCATTTCGCAACTCCTTCGTCGTCGGCGAATCGTCGTTTGCGAGCACGGCCCGGGCACCGCCGTCCCGGCCGCGCCGCGCGGGTCCGGCTCACCAGCCCAGCGGCCGGTTGAGGGTCTTGCCTTCCTTCGAGTAATGGCTGAGGTCGTTGCCGCCGGAGTAGGTGCCCAAGGTGAGAGGGTTCTTCCAGATGCCGCCCCCCATGGTCGAGACCTTGCCCGCCGCGAAAACGACCTCCCCCCCGCCGTCGCCCTTCACCACCGCGCAGTGGCCGATCCCATGCTGGTTCATCCAGCCGGCGCAATCCCTGCAGACCTTCTTGCCGACGCACACCACCTGCAGCGCCCCGCCCAACTCGGCCTTGGCAATACCCAGATCAAGCACACAGAAGCGCACGATCGCCATTTCCGCATGCAGCCCGGTCTGTACCGTTCCGACATCGTGAATGGTCGCCTGCGGCAGCAGCATGGCCCTCATGCCCTTCACCCATTCGACCACGTCGTCGGAGACGCCCTTCAGCGATACGATCAGGTCGAAGCCGCTGCTGGAACGGACGAAGCCGATCGCGAAGGTCTGCTGCGATCCGTACGTTCCGACGATATTGCGGATGTGGACGTTGCTCGCAATCTTGGTGATGTTGCACATGGCACCGCCCAGCGAGCGCGGCGCCGTGTTCCATGTGTCCTGTTGCGCCGCTCCCCGCCGGTCCCCGGCGGCGGCGGCGACCTGGTCCCATTGTGTTTTGGGCATATTCACCTCCTGAAAAAAATACCTTCCGGCAGTGCGGGAAGCCGTCCTCCGCGGCGAGAGCGGCGCTGGCCACGGTCAGATCCGGGTCACCTGATTGGCAGGCAGCGGCGTGGCCATGCCGTTGCCCGGGTCGTAGCTTTGCTGATAGAACTCCCACACCCCACCGCGCCGCACACCGATCACCACCGACGCGTAGAAGCCCGCACCGATGCCGTCGTTGTGCCAGCAGCGGTGGCCTGCGCCGCCGCCAGCGGGCAGCGCCCGCGCGGCCGCGCGCGTCGTGGAATGGCCGTCGTGGTGGGTGACCGTGGTGCCATTGATCTCCAGCACGCACCCTGTGAGTGCCGGCGTGAAGAATATGTCCGCCCCGACCGTGCCAAGCGTGATGGCCGGCGCGGCGTTAGGGTTGTTAGGCAGCCAGTGCGCCATGAAGGCGTGCGAGAAGAAACTTCTGTTGGCGGCAGCGGTGTGCACCTCGATTCCGGTATTGCCGGCCATGAGGTTGACCAATTGCTGGCCTGTCCCCGCAACGATCTGCGGCTGGCTGGCGAAGACGTTGTTGCGCAGATAGGCGATCTGCGTCGCGTTGCCGCGCATGGCGGTGAGGAACGCGCTGTTGTAGCCGCCACTCATCGTTCAAGCCTCCACACAAGGAAAGGATTCCGGCCGCGGAACCGACCTAGCGCATGGCAGAAACACCGATCGGAGTGTCCTGCTTCGAAGGAGCGATTCCATCCGGATGCCATGCGTCGCCCCAACAGCGATTGCCTGCGGTGTCGTCAGCTGGCCGCACGAGCGCGACGGCAGGCCTGGATGAATTGCCGTGATGAGGCGCAATCGCGGCAGCGTCGCTTCCCGCGATACGTCGCCGGCCAGCGAAGCGCTACTTCCTGGAAGGGCAAGGGGCGCGACCGCACCTTGCCGACCAAGGCGTCTTGCCGGATCCACCGCACGTCCTGTTTCCACAGCCCTCCATGGATGGCGCATCTCGGACCGTACACCTGCCGGGCGCTGGCGACCCGACACTTCGTCTCAGGCTTGCCGGGGCCGCCGCCGGCAAAAACCGCATGCCCGCCGCCCATGGACATCGTTGGGGATGCGCGTTCCTAAATGCGATTGGGAAGTTGCAGCGGATCGATCACCGCCATCACTGCCGTTTTTCTTCCCGCGTGCGCGCCCTCGCCGCCATAGGACAGAAACTGTTCCATGAGCGTGCTGGTGCGGGTGTAATTCTTCTGCACGGCCTGCCCGCGCTCGGCCTCGCCCGCGAGGAACTCGCCATTGTTGACGCCGCAGATCGTGCCGTCGCCGTTGGTCACCACCCAGTGCCCGTTCCAGTTGTAGTTGTCCGGACTCCAGATGTGCACGACATGGCCGGGGCCGATGTCCGCCGCGATCCGGCCCAGGCGCGCGGTGTCCCCCGGGCCGATCTTGCCGCGCCAGACCTCCCTGCCCGCCCCGAACAGCAGGTCGCAGCCGGCCTGCTTGTTCGGCGCGGAATTCTGCATGAACCAGCGCATCGAGACCAGGCCACTCTTCACCAGCCAGCCTTGCACGCCGACATAGCAGATGACGCCCTGCCCGACCGTGACCAGGTCGGTCCGCGCAAGGGTCAGGTTGCCGGGCAGGCTGGTACCGTTCGGCGCTCCTGCGAAGGCGGCGTTCTTGAGGTCGTCGCGGGTGGCGCCGGCAACCGTCACGAACATGCCGATGCCGGACAGGATCTGCACCTCGCTCTTGATGCTCCAGTGCGCCAGGCTGTCCGCCTTCCAACTGGCCTGCAGCAGGCCCGGCAGCGGAACGACGCGCAATCCGGGGCCTGCTTCCGATTGCTTGGCCCACAGCTCCGAATAGTAGACGCGCTGGCACAGCAACAGGCCGCGCAATGCCTTGCGCTGGCTGGTATTGCCGGCGTATTCCGGGTCATCCTTGCCGTCGTCGCGACGGCCTAGCGACAGCTGTCCAGCGACCCCCTTTTTCTTGTTCTCGGGAACGATCAGGTTGATATGGTCGCCCAGCCGATCGGCCGGGAAATTCGTATTGAGATAGGCGATCGTGTCGTCCCACCGATCTTTCCAGTCCTTCATTCCGAACATGTACAGCGCCCCCTTCTTTCGTTTTCATTGCGATCGCCATTGGTGTTGCCGATGCTCGTCGGCCGATTTCAGTCACTTCGGCGTCCTGGCCATGGGACGCGACGATGGCGTCGTTTCGTCCAAGTCTTGTTCGCATCAGTCCGTCCGCTTCAGACGAAATGCCGGGTGAGCCCGGACGCCGCATAGCCCAAACGCCCATCGGCGCGCCATTGCGCCGTCACCACCATCCCGAACACACGCGACCTCGACTGCTTGTGCTTGCTCGTCGGTCCCACGCCGTAATAACTTTTGCTCGCCCCCATGTAGTTGGGATGCGCGTTGACGAACTGCAAGCCCATCGCGTTGACGATCCTCTGTCCGGCCCCATGCCCGTTGCGGTCCATGCTGCAGAGGTGATTGGCGATCCAGCCCTCCTCCATCTGGCTGTAACCGGGAGGTACGAAGAGCGAAAAATTCAGTCCCGCATTCGGCCCCTTCGCCTCCACGATCAGGAAATCCGAAACGCCACCGCCTTTCGGATACTCCCAGATCTGGTCGATGCCGGTCCCCGAATGCAAGTGGTAGCCCCAGATCATGTTGCCACCCGGATGGCGATCGAGAACGCAGATGGCCGCAGCCGCTTCGCCGACGCATTCGGTGATGCGCGTGTTCGCCAGCAACACACGCATGTCCTGCGCGATCGCATCGAAATGCTGGCAGGCTTGCGCGTCGGCGGCCAGGCCGGCGACCTCCTGCTCCAGGCCCTGCCAAAGCGTGCGACGGTGGATATCCAGCAAGGCGAACGGGAGGAAGATCTCGTTGCTCGCTCTGACTCCCCAACCCGATCCGATGCCCAGGTCGCCGTAATAGACCACGTCCCGATGCATGCCTTGCGGCGGCCATGAGGTCAGCGGCGGCGCGGCATTCGCACGCCCGTTGGCGGCATTGATGCGGATGACCTTCTGCCGTTTCGGCTTCTTCGGCGAAACGAAGGAATAACGGTCGTACCTGCCGACAATGGCGGCGTAATCGACTTTCGCCTTGCTGCGTTGCGGTTTGCCCATTCCCATTCTCTCCCAGAAAATCGCGATCGCCAGCGCGCCGGCATCCGGCCGTGCGGCGATGGTTGTCTCGCCGGCACGGCTGGCCTCAGAGCCCGCGCCCGTGGTCCTCGTCGGCGATGCCGAAGGTCCCGATCGGCGGCTCGATGTAGCCGTATAGCGGGTTGGTGGTCACGTGCGCATCGCCGCAGGTGATCAGATGCATGTGGTCCGGGTAGCGATCGATCACCGCCTTGATGTTGCGCCCTATCGCGTCGTTCATGACAGTGCGCAGCTGCATCGAGATGTCTTTGCATTGCTGCAGCAGTGCGTCGAACCCGAGCATCCGCGCTGCCGCGACTACCGGCGCTCCCGATTTCACCTGCACATTCTTGACTGCCTTGAGCAGCAGGAACTGACGCGCCATGGTCAGCTCGTCGACCAGGTGCCTGCCGGCATCCGGACTGTTGCGGAACGCATCGAGATGCTTCACCAGCGCCTCGATGTCGGACATGGCCATTGTTTCGCCCTTGTCCATCGCAAACGGCAGAAGCGAGTTGACGGACTTCAGGATTTGCTCGACGGCCTTGAAGCATTCCGGCTCCCATCCGAACACCTTCCGGTTCATGAAGACCTGCTGCAGATGCCGCGGCACCGCGTCGGCGGATACGGCGTCGGCGTACTCCTCGACATGGCAGCACAGCTTGTTGTCGGCCACGATGCCGTCGAAGAACCCGGTCCAGACGCCACGATTGGTCCACTCGAACGGCGGATTGCGATGCCCGTCCCCGGTCATGAACACCGCCGGCGCGTACTCGTCGGGAAACAGCTCCGACGCCAACGCAAGTTCCGCACCCGGGTCCAGTCCGGACGTCAGCAATTTCTTCTTGACCCACCAGTTGTGGACCTTCACATGTGACTCCATCGCTCTATCAAGAGGAAAACACGGCCTTCAGCCGCCACGCTACCGAATCGCTGCGCATGCGGGGATCGACATCGTGCCGGCCGCCGCAACGTCGCCAGCATCCTTTTCAACCACGGCGCGCGATCGAATCGCGTTGCACCAGGAACGGCCAACGACACCCGCACCTCCCCGCATGCGAAACGCCGCAGCGGCCGCCGAAGCCTTGAAGCATCGTCTCCCAATATCGGAAATCGCAGCGCAAGCCGATTGCCTCATGCCTTGCTACTTCAGATCCCAAAGCTTGTTGGGCTTGTCCATTGTGATCTTCGCGTTGCGATTCTTCTGCTCGACGAAGTAACAGCTCGAAATTCCCAGTTCGCTCGCCGGATCGCCGTAGTCGTCATAGCGGCCGAAGATGGTGACATGACCGGCATAGCCGCTGATCATGACCTTCTCCGCACTGGCCTCGACGACCACGCCACTCAGCTCCTTGCTGAGCTTGATGGCATAGTCCTGGTATGCGCTGCCATATTGCGCATAGAGCTTGTCGATCAGCGCCGGACGCGGCCGAACGACCTGGTCGATGAATCCGTCCAGGCGCGATGGATCCACGTTGCCGCCGACAAAGAACGCAGCCTCTGCCCCCGAAGCAGGAGGATTCTCCAGATCCGACGGCCTGACCTTGATCTGCAGCGCACGCCACCACCATTTCGCTTCTACGGCGTACTGACCGCTGGAATTGCAGACATGCTTCTTGAAATGGTTGCTCAGATTCGTCGCCACAGTGTTGTCGTCCGCGTCACCGGGTCCCCACCGCGTGAAGCCGCTGAATTGACGGGATGGAAACGCTTTGTCCATGCGAATCAGAGTGCCGACGTTGTCCTCACGCACATTGATCGTGCAGCGGTCGCCGGCCTTGGTCACGCGATCGAGCGCATGCAGGATATCGAAGCGCAGCAGTCCGACGACATTGACCAGGGGCAACACTTGCACGAGGATGTCCGCTGGACGCTGTCCAGGCGTCGCACGCGTACGCGCCTGGATGAAGTTGCACAACAACAGACGCTCGGACGCTTTCCAGTGCACCATGATATCGGCGAGTTGCGCGGCCAGCACCGGGTTCCGCAACAGCCCATTCGCAGGAAGGATATCGACGCTGTTTTTCCCGGTAACGCTATTCAAATTGATCAGCAGCAGACCCTGAGGAAAACCAATCGCATGGCCCGGATCGAGAAAGGCGACGAGCTTGCGAAGATTCTGCAGCGTATCCACGAATGCGAATCTATCGTGCTGGCTTATCAAGAATTCGGCGGTGGCATCGTTGTACGTGATGAACTGTCTCCACGCCGCATCCGCAATGCCATACTCTTGCAGCAACGCCTTTGCTTTGACCTCGTTCATGCAGTTATCCCTATTTGTTCAGGCAGACCGAGGTCTGCAGTGCAGCCTCAAGGGCGCGCTGCGATCCAACGACCGCTGTCGGCGACGCCGATGCGCGTCGGCCCCTTCCCAATCAATTCAGCACCTTGGCCATCGGCGCGACGATGGGGATAGCCTTGTCCAGGTCGATGTCCGCAGCCGTCATTTGCCCCGTGACCACCTGCGCCACGAACTTCCAACCCGTCGGCGTCGCATAGCCGATGACGAAAGAGGACGTGCTGTTGGTGTATGGCGTGCCGCCCGATATCGACATGCGGCGCGCGCGCGGATCGACCGTGCGTGGCTTTGCCCCCGGAAACAGTCGGCGTTCCGCCTGATCGCGGTCAAACGCTCCGCGCGGCATGTTGCCGGCGAGGTGTGCCACCTTCGCCTTCTTCGGATTGCCCAGGTCGGGCAGGAACGACAGGCGGCAGCCGGTCAGTTCGGAGGTGAAGAAAAGCGGCGCAAGGTCCGCGTCCAGGTCCAGCGAGGTATCCGCTCCGGACTTCCAGGGCAACCAATGCGCACGCATGCTGTGACCGCTCTTGCCGTCATCCGGCCGCAGCAGCACGACATTCTGGAACGCGCTCGCCAGAATGAACCTGTGCACGCCGGCCGGCGGAAAGGCGACGGTGTCGAGCTTCTGCTGGCACCCGCCACGGCGCCATTCGCGAAAGTCGGCATGGCTGATCACGCCGTCTTCGTCGACCACGATCACGTGGCGCGACAGAAAGTCCTTCGGCTTTTTGGCGAGGTCATCGACCAGGGTCATACGTTCGTTCCGCTGGACGCGGCTTCGGCGCCATCGAAGCTGTAGGCGAAGCCCGCGCTGTCCGTCGTTACACGAACGCCCGCAATTGGCTCGCTGCGCATCATGCGGTCGAGGAACTCGCGGCTGATCTCCGGCAACATCGAATTGGTCAAGATCGCATCGATCATCCGCCCGCCGGATTCGCTCTCGGTGCAGCGGCTGACCACCAGCTTGACCACCTCTTCGTCGTAGTCGAACGGGATCTTGTAGCGGGCTTCCACGCGCTGCTTGATCCGGTTCAGCTGCAGCTTGACGATCTGCCCGAGCATCGCGTCGCTCAACGGGTAGTACGGGATGGTGACCAGGCGGCCGAGCAGCGCCGGCGGGAAGATCTTCAGCAGCGGCTCGCGCAGGGCCTTGGCCATGCCGTCCGGGTCCGGCATCAGGTCCGGGTCCTTGCACAGGCTGGCGATCAGGTCGGTGCCGGCGTTGGTGGTGAGGATGATCAGGGTGTTGCGGAAATCGATGCGGCGGCCTTCGCCGTCTTCCATCACGCCCTTGTCGAAGACCTGGAAGAACAGTTCGTGCACGTCCGGGTGCGCCTTCTCCACTTCGTCCAGCAGCACCACCGAGTACGGTTTGCGCCGCACTGCTTCGGTCAGCACGCCGCCCTCGCCGTAGCCGACGTAGCCGGGAGGCGCGCCCTTCAGCGAGGACACGGTATGCGCTTCCTGGTACTCGCTCATGTTGATGGTGATCAGGTTCTGCTCGCCGCCGTACAGCGCTTCGGCCAGCGCCAGCGCGGTCTCGGTCTTGCCGACGCCGGAGGTGCCGGCGAGCATGAACACGCCGATCGGCTTGTGCGGGTTGTCCAGGCCGGCGCGGGTGGTCTGGATGCGCTTGGCGATCATCTCCATGCCGTGGTCCTGGCCGATCACGCGCTTGGCCAGCAGCTGCGGCAGGCGCAGCACGGTGTCGATCTCGTTGCGCGCCATGCGCCCGACCGGGATGCCGGTCCAGTCGGCGACCACCGCCGCCACCGCCTGGTAATCGACGGTCGGCAGGATCAGCGGGTGCTCGCCCTGCAGCGCGCCCAGTTCCGCCTGCACCTGGCGCAGCCGCGCCAGCAGCGCGTCGCGTTCGTTGCCCGACGGCGGCTGCGCCGGCATCTCCTGCATCTGCTGCGCCGGCGCGTGCTGCGCCAGCGTCTGCGCCGCCGCTTCCAGCGGGCTGCCGGTGCCTTCGATCGGCGCGCTGCCGGCGCGCAGTTGCGCGCGCAGCGCCAGCAGTTCGTCGACCAGCGCCTTCTCCTCGCCCCAGCGCTGTTCCAGTTCGGCCAGGCGCGCCTGTTCGGCCTCCAGCAGCGCGCGGCAGGCGACATCGCGTTCGTCGACCGCGATGCCGATCGCGCGCTCGCGCTCGATGATGCCGCGCTCGGTCTGCAGCGATTCGATGCGGCGGCGGCTGTCGTCCACGTCGGCCGGGGTGGCGTGCAGGCTCACCGCCACCCGCGCGCAGGCGGTATCGAGCAGGCTCACCGACTTGTCCGGCAACTGCCGCGCCGGGATGTAGCGGTGGCTGAGCCTGACCGCCGCTTCCAGCGCCTCGTCGAGGATCTGCACCTTGTGGTGCTGCTCCATGGTGCTGGCCACGCCACGCATCATCAGCACCGCCTTGGCCTCGTCCGGCTCGTCCACCTGCACCGCCTGGAAGCGGCGGGTCAGCGCCGGGTCCTTCTCGATGTATTTCTTGTATTCGGCCCAGGTGGTGGCGCCGACCGTGCGCAACGTGCCGCGCGCCAGCGCCGGCTTGAGCAGGTTAGCCGCATCGCCGGTGCCGGCCGCGCCGCCGGCGCCGACCAGGGTGTGGGTCTCGTCGACGAACAGGATGATCGGCTTGGCGCTGGCCTGCACTTCGTCGATCACCGCACGCAGGCGCTGTTCGAATTCGCCCTTCATGCTGGCGCCGGCCTGCAGCAGGCCCACATCCAGCGTGCGCAGCTCGACCTCCTTCAGCGCCGGCGGCACGTCGCCGCGGGCGATGCGCTGGGCCAGGCCTTCGACCACCGCGGTCTTGCCGACCCCGGCCTCGCCGACCAGGATCGGGTTGTTCTGGCGGCGCCGCATCAGGATGTCCACCACCTGGCGGATCTCGTCGTCGCGGCCGATGATCGGGTCGAGCTTGCCGTCGCGCGCCTGCGCGGTCAGGTCGGTGGTGAATTTCTTCAGCGCTTCCTGCTTGCCCAGCGCGGCCGGGGCGATCGCGCCGCTGGCCTCGCCCGGCGCGCCGGCCTGGCCGAGCTGGAAGCCGTCGCTGGGCAGTTGTCCGTCTTCCGGCGAGCCGGCGACGATCTCGGCGAAGCGCTCGCTCAGCGCCTCCGGCTTGATCTTCTCGAACTCCTTGGAGATGCCGAGCAATGCATTGCGCAGCGTGCGCACGCTGAGCACGCCGACGATCAGGTAGCCGGTGCGCACCTGCGCTTCGCCGAAGCTGAGCGAGGCGTACACCCAAGCGCGCTCGACCGCTTCCTCGACGTTGCTGGACAGATCGGTGACGCCGCTGGCGCCGCGCGGCAGCCGGTCCAGCGCCTCGGTCACGTCGCGCGCCAGGTTCGACGGGTTGAGTTCGAAGCGCTTGACGATGCGGTGCAGGTCCGAATCCTGCAGCTGCAGGATCTGGTGCAGCCAGTGCACCAGTTCCACGTAGGGGTTGCCGCGCAACTTGCAGAACACGGTGGCGCTTTCGATGCCGCGGTAGGCGAGCTTGTTGAGCTTGCCGAACAGGGCGCTGCGACTGATTTCGGCCATGGCGGTGGTTCCTTGTGCGAATGCGGAAAGAAGAGAAAGCGAAAAAGCGGCGCTCAGCCGGACGGCCGCAGCACCACGTCGTCGGCGTCGGCGATGTCCCAGCTGCGCTGGCCGAGCCAGGTATCCAGGCCCAGGCGCCCGCCGCGCGCCAGCGTGGTCGCCGGCACCTCGTCGGACTGCAGCAGCAATTGCAGGTCCCAACCTTTTTCGTCGCCGACATAGCTGCGTACCGCTGCGGCCAGCTGGCGCAGGGCTTCGCCGCCGGGCAGGAAGCGCTGGAAGGCGCTGCGCGAGAGCGGGCCCAGGCGCAGCCGGAACCGCTGCTGCGCGCCGCGCGCATGCGCGCCGAGCACGGTGCTGTGGCCGAGCGTGGCGACCTCGGGCGAGGCGCCCAGCCGCAACCGCGCATCGTCGGGCAGGCGCATCCATTCGGCGACGAACTCGCACACCTGCACCGGCACCGCGAACAGCTGTTCGAGCAGGCCGCGCAGGCCTTCGGCGTTGCGCGCCACCGGCAGCAGGCGCCCGGCGAAATGCCGCCGCGCGTCGTCGGGCAGCGCGTCGCGCCCGCGCAGGTGCGGCGAGGCGATGCCGGCCAGCGCATCCAGGTAGCCGCGGAAGCGGTCCTCGTGCGGGCGGTCGGCCTGCACCGTCGGCTGCGCATCGGCCCAGGCGCGGTAGAACAGGCTCAGCATGCGGTGGTGGAACAGGTCGGCGAATGCGGCCAGGGTCGGATCCTTGGCCTGCGCCTGGCGCTCGATCGCGTACTCGGTCAGATGCAGCGGCAGCGGCGCGTTCGGTCCGAACAGGCCCAGGAACAGCCCGTACAGCTTGCCCGGCTGCGCGCCGGCAGCGGGCACGTAACGGTCGAGCGAGCGCGGCGCGAACGCCAGCGACGGCGTATGCCGCAGCCGCACCGGATCGTCGGCCGGGCGCGTGGAGCGGCCCAGCCGCGGCTGGTGCGGATGTGCGCGTTCCAGCGCGCGCAGCGCGGCGAAGAACTCGAAGTCCTGCGGCCGCTCGCGCAGCGCCAGCTCCAGGGCGGCCAGGTCGGCGGCGCTCACAGCAGCGCCCGTTTGCCGAGCTGCGCCGGCCAGCGCGCGATTTCGTTGCGCTCGCTGGTGCGCAGCACGGTCTCGGTGAACGAGTTGACCGACACGTAGCGGGCGAAGAAGTGCTGCAGCACCGCGCCGAGCAGGAACGCGCCGCTGCCTTCGAAGGCGCTGTCCTCGCAGGTGAGGGTGATCTCCAGGCCGCGGCCGAAGCTGATCGGCCCCGGCGCGGGAATGCGGCGCACGATCGGCTGCGCGCGCACCTGCTTGATGCCTTCGATCTGGCGCAGCGCCGCGGCATCGAACGGATCGCAGTAGAGCGTCAGCATCTCGCGCAACGCGGCGGCGCCGTCCTGGCCGTCTTCGAACAGCGACAGGTAGTTCAACTGCAGGTGGCTGAGCAGGCGCCACGCAGTCTCGCCGTCGCTCAGCGCCGGGCGCGGCTTGGTCGGCCCGGCCACGCAGCGCACGCTGTGCACCGGCGCGCCGGCGTCCATGGTGAAGTCGGTGGCGCCCTTGCCCACCGGCATGTGCAACGGTAGATCGCGGTTGCTGCACAGCAACTGCAGGCCGAGCTGGCGCAGCGAGGTGGCATAGGCGCCGTCGTCGGCATCGACCAGGCTGACGTAGACCTCGCTGCCGACATAGCTGGAGCGCGCGCCCTGGCGGCGCTGCCGCGCCGACAGCAGGCGCGGTTCGCGGCGCATGGTGTAGAACGCGCCGTGGCGCGCATGCCAGGTCTGCGCATCGCCGCCGTAGAACGGCAGGAAGCGTTGCTCCGGTTCCTGGCGGTCGCCGAAACCTTCGACCTCGCCCAGGCTGTGGATCTCAAAATCCATCGGCCGGGTGCGGTCGGCGAGCACGTGGTATTCGGTCTTGCCCGGCGCCAGGTGCAGACGATCGGCGCGGCGCGGGAACAGGTTGATCGCCGGCGTGCAGAACAGGCGGAAGTTGTCCGCGCTCACCGCCTGCGCCAGGCTGGGCACACTGCGCTCCAGCAGCACCACGATCTCGAAACTGCTGCCGTGCAGCCGGCGCAGCGCCGCGCGCAGCCCGCCCAGTTCGGCGAACAGGAAGCGCTGCGGGCAGGCGAAGTATTCCTGCAGCAGGCGGTAGCCGCTGAACGCGCGGCCGTCGTACGGCACCAGCGCTTCGTCGTCGGCGAAGCCGCGCGCGCGCAGCCCGTTGCGGCCGCGCTGCAGTTCCAGCGTCGCGCCGGCCGCATCCTGGCCGCGCACCACGAAACCGGCAGCGTGGCCGAGCAGTTGTTCGTACAGCCGCGTGGGCAGGTCGTCGGCGCCGGCCAGGAACAGCGGCAGCGCGTCCAGCGCCAGCATGTTCGCCTGCACCCCAGCCAGTGTTTCGAAACGCAGGCGCAATGCGGCGCGCACCGGTTTGGCCGCGGCCTGCACGGTCGGCAGGCCGATCCCGGCCGCGGCGATCGCCGCCGGCGTGTCCAGGTACTTGGCCTCGCGCAACGCCAGCGGCCACAGCGTCAGCGCGTGCGCGGTGCGGTATTCGCAGGCGGTACGCTCGCCGCCGGCGATCAGGCTGCGCAGCGCGGTGTGGCGCGGAACCGTATAGCCCGCGGCTAGCGCGCTTTCCTTCAGTTCCGGCTGCAGCTGCACCACCGCCATCGACGGCATCGGCGTCAGGTAGTGCGGGTAGACCATCTGCAACAGGTGCTGGGTGAACACCGGATACTGCGCATCGAGCTTGAGCTGCACGCGCGCGGCCATGAACGCGAAGCCTTCCAGCAGCCGCTCCACGTACGGATCGGCGCATTCGAAGCCTTCCAGGCCCAGGCGTCCGGCGATCTTCGGGAACTCGCGCGCGAACTCGCCGCCCATCTCGCGCACGTGCTGCAGTTCGCGGTTGTAGTAGCCGAGCAGGCGCGGGTCCATCAGGCGTAACCCTCGCTGATGTCCAGGCGCCCGGTCTCCAGGTCCAGTTCGGTCTTCAGGTACAGGTTCAGCGGCAGCGGCTGCGCCCACATCTCCGATTCGATGAAGAACACCAGCGAGCGCCGGTCCATGCGCCGCGCGTCGGCCTGCACGGTGACGCGCAAGGTGTCGGCGATCAGCCGCGGCTCGAACGCCAGGATCGCCTCGCGCAGGCGCAGCTGCAGCGCTGTCGCGTCGATGCCGGACATGGCCACGCCGGCCAGGTCGGGGATGCCGAAGTTCAGCACCGAACGGCGCACCTCCGGATACGCATCCAGCGGCTGGTCGGTGGCCAGGTTGACGCAGTTCAGCAGCCACGACAGATCGCGCATCACGCACTCGCGCAGGCGCGCGGCGGAGATCACCCGCTTGTCGCGGCTCTCCTCCTGGCGCAGCGGCTCGTCGTCGCTGAGCCGATCCAGCAGCGAGGGCTGCAGGCGTTCCTGGGTGGTGAGCTCGGCCATCGCAGCGCTGCACTCAGGCCGGATCGAACAGGATCTGGCGCACGTCGAGCACCGCGTGCTCGCCGGCGTCGGTGGCCCACAGGCGCTGACCCAGGCCGACATCGCCGTCGCTGCCGCTCCAGTCGGTGCGCCGCGCCAGTAGCAGCTGGCCGTCGTCGCTGCGCTCGGTGCCGGGGTAGCGCACCGGCACGAAGCCGAACGCCTCGCCGCCGTTGTGCCAGGTCACCGCCACCGGCGCCCACAGCATGTCGCGCAGGTCGGCCGGCGCTTCGAAACGCAAGGCCTGGATCTGTGCGAACGGCACCCATGCGTAGCCGCCGTTGACCACCAGCTCCAGGCACGGGCCGAAGCGCGGATCGGCGTCGGCGATCCACGCGAAGCGGGTACCGTCGAGCTCGCCGGCGCTGGCCGGCGCCTGCTCGAATGCCTGCGCCCGCAGTTCGGCGGCCTGGGCGGTAGCGCCTTCGGCCGACAGCCGCAGCGCCTGCAGCAGCAGCGCCAGCCACGGCTCGGGCGCGCCGAGCACGGTCGGCAAGGCCTGCCCGGCGAACACGGCGGCGCGCTGGCGTTCGGCCTGCACGGTGATCGCATAGGTGGCGGCGAGCGCGGCGTTGTCCGCATCGAGTTCGCGGCACGCGTCGAGCTGGGCGCGGGCGCGGTCCCATTGGCCGAGCACCGCCAGCAGCTGGAACAGGAACACGCGCTGGCGCGCGTCGGCCGGATGCTGGCGCACGCGCTGGGTCAGCAGTTGCAGCGCTTCGTCCGGACGCCCGTGACGCAGCAGCTGTTCGGGAGTGGTGTCCATGGCCTGTCCGTACGAAGAGAATGGTGCGGCGCCGTCGCAACGACGGCGCCGGGTGCGTGGCGGCCGCGGCCGCCGCCGCGATCAGGCCTTGGCCACGCCCTGGATGTCGTAGGTGAATTCCTTCGCCCCGCCCTGTGCCGTGCCCTTGTCGTCCTGCGGCTGGAAGCTGTACTTGAACTTGCCGAAGTGCAGGGTCACGTTCTCGGTGAGGCGATCCTCGCCGCCGGAACCGCCGGTGGACAGCGAGGTGACCAGCACGCCTTCGCTCAGCTCCAGGGTCAGGAAGTCGGTCTGTTCGCCGGTGGCGTTGGTCACGTACAGCCACGCGTTCTCCACGCGCGCGCCGGTGCACACCGCGTCCAGCAACGCGTTGGAGCAGCCGTCCACGTACTTGGTGATGGAGATGTCCTGGATGTGCGCCTTGCCGCCGCTGGCCGAACCGCCACCGGTGTGCAGGTCGCCGGAATTGCTCGCGCCCCACGACCAGGCCAGGATCGGCACCTCGCCCTTGTGCTTCTTGTGGTTGGACGCGCCTTCGATCTTGACCTTGCCGCTGCCGAACTTGATATGCATGTCGAACGCCATGGAACTGCTCCTCTAGTGAAAAACGGACAACGATGGGGCGGCGTACGGCGCGCGTCGCCTGCGCGCCGACACCGTGGCACGAGGGCGCCGGGTCAGGCCTTGGCGGCCGACGGCAGCCGCGACACCAGTCGCAGCGACACGGTCAGCCCTTCCAGCTGGTAGTGCGGTTTCAGGAAGAACTTGGAGGTGTAGTAGCCGGGCGCGCCCTCCACTTCCTCCACCACCACCTCGGCCGCGGCCAGCGGCTTGCGCGCCTTGGTGTCTTCGCTGGAGTTGGACGGATCGCCGTCGATGTACTGGGTGATCCAGCGGGTCAGCCACACCTGCATCTGCTCGCGGTCGCTGAACGAGCCGATCTTGTCGCGCACGATGCACTTCAGGTAATGCGCGAAGCGGCAGCAGGCGAACATGTACGGCAGGCGCGCGCCCAGTGCGGCGTTAGCGGTGGCGTCCGGATCGTCGTACTCGTCGGGCTTGTTCAAGGACTGCGCGCTGATGAACGCGGCCATGTCCGAGTTCTTGCGATGCACCAGCGGCATCAGCCCCATCTTGTCCAGTTCTGCCGAACGGCGGTCGGTGATCGCCACCTCGGTCGGGCACTTCATGTCCACGCCGCCGTCGTCGGTGGGGAAGGTGTGCGTGGGCAGGCCTTCGACCGCGCCGCCGGACTCGATGCCGCGGATCCGCGAACACCAGCCGTACTGCTTGAACGAACGGTTGATGTTCACCGCCATCGCATAGGCCGCGTTCTGCCAGGTGTACTTGGCCGAATCGGCGCCGGCGGTCTCTTCCTCGAAATCGAACTCTTCCACCGGATTGGTGTTCGCCCCGTACGGCAGCCGCGACAGCGTGCGCGGCATCGCCAGGCCGATGTACTTGGAATCCTCCGACTCGCGCAGCGAACGCCATGCGGCGTAGTCGGGCGTGGAGAAGATCTTGGCCAGATCGCGCGGGTTGGACAGCTCGTTCCAGTTGTCCATGCCCATCAGCTTGGGCGCGGCCGCGGAGATGAACGGCGCATGCGCGGCGGCGGCGACCTGGGCGATGCCGTTGAGCAGTTCCACGTCCGGCGGGCTGTTGTCGAAGTAGTAGTCGCCGACCAGGCAACCGTACGGCTCGCCGCCGAGCTGGCCGTATTCCTGCTCGTAGACCTTCTTGAAGATCGGGCTCTGGTCCCAGGCGGTGCCCTTGTAGCGCTTGAGCACCTTGCCCAACTCCTTCTTGGAGATGTTGAGCACGCGGATCTTCAGCTGCTGGTCGGTCTCGGTGTTGTTGACCAGGTAGTGCAGGCCGCGCCAGGCGCCTTCCAGCTGCTGCATGTCGGGGTGGTGCAGGATGTGGTTGAGCTGCTCGCTGAGCTTGCGGTCGATCTCGGCGATGTAGGCCTTGATCGTCTGCGACACATCCTCGCTGACCACGTCGCTGCGGCTGAGCACCTGCTCGGCCAGGGTGCGCACCGCGGACTCCACTTCTTCCTTGGCGCGCTCGCTCTTGGGCTTGAATTCGCGGTTCAGCAGCGCGGCGAAATCGCCCGCTTCCAGAACCTGTGTGGCGCTGCCGGCTTCGGCCAGTTGTTCGCTCGCCATGGCTCAGCCCTCCTTCGGATCGGCAGGCTTGGCCGCCGACACCAGCGACTGCAGCAGGGCCGGGTCGCGCAGCGCCTGCGCGATCAGGTTCTCGGCGCCGGCCTTGCCGTCCATGTAGGTGTCCAGATTGGCCAGCTGGGTGCGCGCCTCCAGCAGCTTGGCCAGCGGCTCGACCTTGCGCGCCACCGCCGCCGGCGAGAAGTCGTCCATGCTCTCGAAGGTGATGTCCACCGCCAGCTCGCCTTCGCCGGTGAGCGTGTTGGGCACCTTGAAGGTGGCGCGCGGGCGCATCGACTGCAGGCGGCTGTCGAAGTTGTCCACGTCGATCTCCAGCGCCTTGCGTTCCTCCAGCGACGGCAGCTCGCCGGCGTTGGCGCCGGACAGGTCCGACATCACTCCCATCACGAACGGGATCTGCACTTTTTTCTGCGCGCCGTAGACCTCCACGTCGTACTCGATCTGTACCCGTGGCGCCCGATTGCGCGCGATGAACTTCTGACTGTTTGCCATTGCCTCGTCTCCGATTGAGCTTTTCGACCCGGCCTGCCGGCGATGCCGCGCAGGCCGGCCGCGCCTCTGCCGCCGGTGGATCCCCGGGACGCCGACGCGAAACGCCGGCGGCGCTCCCCCATCGCGCGCGCGCCGCCGTTCCGCCTCCACGTTCCCCTTTCGCCGTCGGCACGCGGGCAGATCGCCGCACACCGGGCATCGCATGCCGTGCATCGCGCCGATCTCCCCCGGCGCATCGTCCTGCACGGCGCTTTTCAGCGATGCGGCGAGTCTAGGAATGGCCCTGCCGGGTCACCCGACATTTCGTCTCAGTGAAGGCCATGTCTACGCCCGTGCACAAAACGTGACGGCGATGATGGGTTTGTCGCGCTTCTGCCGGTTGTACCGATGACAGGCCCAGGGGTGGGCCGCGACCGCCGCAGATGACCATGTCCCGTAACATCGCCGTAACGGCGCGCACGCAAGCGCGCACGCACCTCGCCGACGCCGGCGAGCCGCTGCTGATCGACCTGCTGGCCTACATCGAAGAGAACATCGGCGAACCGGACCTGGGCGGGGACATGTTGCTGGCGGCGTTTCCGCTGTCGCGCGCCACCTTGTACCGGCTGTTCCAGGCGCGTGGCGGCGTGGCCAGCTACATCCGCGAACAGCGCCTGCGCACCGCGCACCGCTACCTGCAGCTGCACCCGCAGTGCAGCCTGACCTGGTTGCTGTACGAAATGGGCTTCGCCTCGGAACGGCAGTTCCAGCGCGCGTTCCAGGCCCGCTTCGGCATGTCGCCGGCGCAATGGCGCAAGGCGTGCCGCGCGGCGCCGTGCCAGCCCAGGGAAGAGCGTCGCGGCCCCTACATCCCGATGTGGCGGATCATCCGCGAACTGTGCCGCACCTCGATGGTGGACGACGCGCCGGTGTACGCGCCGACGGAGCCGGCGATCACGCAATAGCGACCGCCGCGCTGCGTTTCCCTGTAGGAGCGGCTTCAGCCGCGACAGAATCGTTCCCCAGCGCGACCCTGTCGCGGCTGAAGCCGCTCCTACAGAACGCGTCGTCCAGTGACGCTGTCCTCAGCGAATCACCAGCACCGGCACCCGGCTGCGCGCCAGCACCTCGGCGGTCTGGCTGCCGAGCAACACCCGGCTCATGCCGCGGCGGCCGTGCGAACTCATCACGATCAGATCGCAGCGGTGCGCAGTGGCGATGTCGATGATGCCCTCGGCCGCGTAGCGATCGAGCACATGGCATCCATGCGCGGTCACGCCGGTGGCCTCGGCGGCGGCGAGCGCCGGCGCCAGGATCTTCTGCGCGCCTTCTTCCCGGTCCTGCCGGTATTCGGGCGTGGCCTCGTATCCCACGCTCCAGCCCATCGCGTCGTACATGCCCATCGCCCAGGGCTCGGACACGGTGACCACGTCCACTTCCGCACCGAGCCTGGCGGCCAGCGCCAGGCCCTGCTGCAGCCCCTTGGCGGACAACTCGGAACCATCGATCGCGATCAGAATGCGCTGGTACATCTGCGTGCTCCGGTAACGCCGCTCGCAGCGGCATGGGCAGCATTGGACACCCGGCGTGGGCGCCGCGCCTTGACCCGGATCAATTTCCGGGCGATCGCGATGCCAGCGCGCGTGCCGGATTGCCGGCCACGCGCGCACCGGCAGGCACGTCGCGGGTGACCACGCTGCCGGCGCCGATCACCGCGTCGTCGCCGATCGTCACCCCGGGCAACACGATCGCCCCGCCGCCGATCCAGACATTGCGGCCGATCGTCAGCGGCCGACCGAATTCCAGCCCGGCCGCACGCTGCGCCGCATCGCGCGGATGGTCGGCCGCATACAGCTGCACCGCCGGCCCGATCTGCGTGCCGTCGCCGATGCTGACCTTGCACACGTCCAGGATCACGCAATTGAAGTTGAGGAACACGTCCTCGCCGAGGAAGATGTTATAGCCGTAGTCGCAATGGAACGGCGGCCGCACCACCGCCCCGCGCCCGACCGCGCCCAACTGCTCGACCAACAACGCGCGTCGCGTCGCCGGGGTTTCGGCCAATGCAGCGTTGTAACGCACCATCCACGCCTTGGCCGCGGCCTGATCGGCCTGCAACTGCGCATCGCCGGGGCGATACGGCTCGCCGGCCAGCATCTTGTCTTTCTCGCTACGCATTGTGCCCTCCCAGGCGGTGTGGAGGAGGCATCATCGCATCGCGGCATGGCGGACCCAACAACACTTCGCTCGCATGGACTTCGGAATGGCTGTCTGGATCGGTATTGGCCGAATAGCGAGGCCGCTTGTATAAATGACCGAATGAGTGAGCTTGAGATCACCCAGGAAGACGTACAGGGACGCGCGCGCGTTTGGAAGATGGCGCCCGATCATCCGAAATCCGCGGCAATCGCGGCATATCGAATCAGGCATCCGTGGTATCGCTGCCAAGCATTGGCGCGTGTGGCTGAGTTCTCGAATGGCCCGCCGCGCTCTGCATTGCTCGATTCCGCATTCGAGGCTGCACGCGAACAGGATGAACCCAATCCAATCGTGACCGTCTCTTCCTGGCCGATCCGCGTACTGGCGGAAGTCTCGCCCGAACGAGCCGCGGAACGGATCGTCGAACTGATAAAGATCGGGGAAACCGAACCGCACAATCTGCGCAGAGCGCATGCCTTTCAGGCTCTCATGCGCTCTGTCTCTGACCACCCGGAGCTCCTCCGCTTGGTCGTTCCCGCAATGGTCGCGACGGTACTCGGTGGCGGTGGACACCGCATGGACCGTGTCATCCGCGACATCTTCGAAATGGTTCGCGCAAGCAATCCTGAACTGCTTGGTGCCCTGGCGCTGCATCACAAGCCAGGCAGGCAGCGGGAAAAACTCCTTGTCTCGATTCCCGTGCCCGCGCCATGACAGCTGGACCTGGCAAGCCGTACCGAGCGACCGGCAGCTTGAGCAGCCAAGACTCGTCAGGCCACTAGCGCGCGACGCCGATGGCCTGACCTACGCCCGCGGCACAGACTCTTGCGGCGTATTCGGCGGACTGCTGCCGTCGAGATCCGGATGGACCGGCCGACGTGGCGGGCAGCATCCTCAGCCCTCCTTTCCTCGTCCTCAGCACCGCATCAGGTGCCCCGCAGGTGCTAACGTCCCGCGCTCGCCCTTCCCACTTCCAAGCCGCCGGAGCGTCCGCATGCCCGTCCCAGCCATTTCCCTTCCCCGCCGCGCCCGCCTGACGCTGGCCTTGGGTGCTTCCCTGGCGTTCGCGGGTACGGCCGGCGCGCAGATCGTGCGCGCGCCCGACGTGCCGGCTCCGCAGGACACACCGTATCCGGGAAGCATCACGTTGCGGGTGGACGCCGGCGACGTGCGCCAGGGCATCTACCGGGTGCGCGAGACGATTCCGGTCGTGGCCGGGCGGTTGACGCTGCAGTATCCGCAGTGGATCCCCGGCGACCATTCGCCGAGCGGGCCGGTGGCGATGCTGGCCGGGCTGACGCTCACCGCCAACGGCGCGCCGCTGGCGTGGCGCCGCGACACCTTCGATGTCTACAGCTTCCATATGGACGTGCCGCAGGGCGTGTCCGCGATCGAGGCCAGTTTCCAGTACCTGTCGCCGCGCGACGACGGCTTCGAGATGACCGACAGGATGCTGCAGCTGGAATGGAACAAGCTGGCGCTGTATCCCGCCGGCCACTACACGCATGGCATCAGCGTGGCGCCCAGCGTGACCCTGCCGGCAGGCTGGCAGTTCGGCACGGCGCTGGAGACCGCCACGCAGTCCGGCGCCACCACCACCTTCAAGCCGGTCGATTTCGAAACCCTGGTCGATTCGCCGATCTACGCCGGACGTTACTTCAAACGCGTGGATCTCACCCCACCGGGTAGCGCGCCGGTGCATCTGGACGTGGTCGCCGATACGCCGGCGTCGCTGGAGATCACGCCCGCGCAGCTGCAGGCGCACCGCAACCTGGCCGTACAGGCGCTCAAGCTGTTCGGCGCACATCACTACGACCATTACGATTTCCTGTTCTCGCTGTCCGACGTGCTGGGCGGCAACGGCCTGGAACACCACCAGTCCAGCGAGAACGGGCTGGAGGCGGACTACTTCAGCGCCTGGGCCGACAACGCGCCCGACCGCGACCTGCTGGCGCACGAGTACACCCACTCGTGGAACGGCAAGTTCCGGCGTCCGGCCGACCTGTGGACGCCCACCTTCAACGTGCCGATGGGCGATTCGCTGCTGTGGGTCTACGAGGGGCAGACGCAGTATTGGGGCTACGTGCTCACCGCGCGCGCCGGGATGTGGACGCCGGAACAGTTCCGCGATGCGCTGGCGATGACCGCGGCCAACTACGACCGCAACCGCGAAGGCTTCCAGTGGCGTTCGCTGGAGGACACCACCAACGATCCCACCGCTGCGCACCGTGCGCCGCTGCCGTACCGCAGCTGGCAGATGAGCGAGGACTATTACAGCGGCGGGCAGATGCTGTGGCTGGCGGTGGACGCCAAGCTGCGTGCGCTCAGCCACGGGCGCAAATCGTTGGACGATTTCGCCAGGACCTTCTTCGGCATGGACGACGGCAGCCACACGGTCAGGACCTACACCTTCGACGACGTGGTGGCCGCACTGAATGGCGTAGCCGCGTTCGACTGGGCCGGCTTCCTCGCGCCCCGCGTGGATGCGGTGAACCCGCCGCTGCTGGAAGGGCTGCAGGCCAGCGGCTGGAAGCTGGTCTATACCGACCAGCCGAGCGCGTTCGAAAAGCAATACGACAGCCGCCACCAGTCGGCGCGCCACCGCTACAACTTCGCCTGGTCGCTGGGCCTGGTGATGAACGACGATGCCAGCATCAACGACGTGGTGTGGGACGGCCCGGCGTTCAAGGCCGGCATCAGCACCGGCGCCACGCTGCTGGCGGTCAACGGCCAGGACTACACGCGCGAAGTGCTCAAGCAGGCCATTGCCGAGGCCAAGGGCGGCACCGCGCCGATCGTGCTGACGCTGAAGTTCCAGGGCGGCGTGCGCAGCGTGGAGGTGAACTACCACGACGGCCTGCAGTACCCGCACCTGGTGCGGGTGGACGGCACGCCGGACACCCTGAGCCAGGTCATCGCCGCGCGCCACTGACGCGACCGGCTGCCGGGTCCGCCCTGGCAGCCACTGCGCAGGCCGGCCGCGCGAGGGCGAAGCGGGCCTGGCGCCGCCATTGCGGGGCGCCGCGCATCGGGCGCTCCGGGCATGGACCCGGTGCATGCCGCCTTCCGGGGGGACTGCCTGCCCGGTGGCCGGATCGCCGCCGGCCAAGGCGCCGCCGCGCTCGCCGCAGGACGCCCGCGCCTGTCTTTTCCGCCATAAACCGTGGCAGAATTCTCACTACAAGCGTGCTGGGGAGCACGGCAGCGCCTCGAACTGCGTTTTTTTGCGCCATCGCCACTCGGCGACGGGCGCGCTCCGATGCCTTGCCGATGTCAGCGCGCGCCCCTTCGGATCTGGTGAGCACATGGACTTCCCCACTTCGTTCGACCCCGCATCGCCGCGCATGAAGATTGCCCGCTGCGCCGCCCTGCTGGTGCTCGCGGCATTGGTGTTGAGCGGCTGTCAGCCGCGCCGGACCGGGATGTTCTCGACCCTGGAACTGGACAAGGACGGCCTGCTGTACGGCTACGAGATCTTCATCGTCAAGGCCGACCGCGACGCGGGCGCGGGCCAGGACTACTACGCGATCGTGCAGTGCGCCGACGGCAAGGCCGGGCCGCCGGCGATCGGCCAGGTGACGATGACCGCCGACCAGGTGCGCATCGCGCTGCCCTCGCACGCGACGCCGGGCTGCCCCTCCTCCACCTTCGTCGGCACCGTGGGGTTCAAGGAACTGGCCGGCCATTTCGCCGGCGGCGAGCCAGTGGCGCTGGCGCGCAAGTACAGCTTCTGGGAGTGAACGCCCTTTCTCCGGCGCGCGCGTCTGGCGCCGGATGCCGTGCCGCGGCGCGGCTTGACGCTGCAACCCGCGCGCGGAACCATCGCCCGACCACCCGCTGTTCCTGGAGCGTCCGATGAAGCGAGTCACCGGCATTGGCGGCATCTTCTTCAAGGCCAACGACGCGGCGGCGTTGCAGGCCTGGTACAAGCGGCATCTGGGCATCGATGTGCAGGCGTGGGGCGGCACCGCATTCGCCTGGACCGACGAGTCCGGCACGCCGGTCGCCGGCAGCACCGTCTGGTCGATCGGCGCGGCGCAAGGCGATCAGTTCGCGCCGAGCACGGCGCCGTTCATGATCAATTACCGGGTGGACGATCTGCTCGCGCTGGTCGAGGTCTTGCGCGAGGAAGGCTGCAACGTGCTCGACCGGGTGGACGATTCCGAGTACGGAAAGTTCGCCTGGGTCATCGATCCGGAAGGCAACAAGGTGGAGCTGTGGCAGCCGCCTGCGGGGCAGTGAGCGCCCCCCGGTGTATGTCCATGCGCTCCCAACGGCAGGTGTCGATCGCGATCGCATTGGCAAGCGCGCTATGCGCATGCGGTTCACCAACACCGCCGCTACAGGCATCGGGTACCGATAAGGCGCGAGTCTGGACCGGGCTTTCCTGTTCGTCTGCGACACGGGAAGAAGACCGTCTCCTGGTTTCATCGATCCCGCATGGCGCGAAGACGACCTGCGTGGACCGTGGTGCGGTCCATATCGACTACCAAAAAGGTGCGCTTCGCATCCTTCCCTATAGAACCGGCATCATGGCGCTGGAACTGCGTTGCGTCTCCCCGCAACAAGCCGATTCCTTCTTTCGGCAAGCACAGAACCGGCTAGCGATCCTGGTGGCGGGCGGCAACGCGATCGCGACTTACCGTGTCGGGCCACCGACGATGGAATGCGGATGGCATAGCGCGAGTGATCTGGCGCAGGCCGTCGCACAGTGCGAGCGCATCGCCGACGCCTGGTCCGTGCCCAGCAAGCGCTGTTCGACACCATGCGACCAAACAAGCGACGCTGATATCGGCAGCATCTGTGTCGCCAATACGCACACACGCTGAACGCGGCTTCGGCAACTGCTGTCGGCCCCGTCAGAGCACCGTCAGGTTCGCGTACGCCATCACCAGCCACTTCGCGCCGACCTCGTCGAACTGCACCTGCACGCGCGCGTGCGCGCCGCTGCCTTCGTAGTCGATGACCACGCCGCCGCCGAACTTGGGATGCTGCACGTTGGCGCCGAGCTTGATCGCCGGGGCCTCGATGGTGCTGTGGCCGAGGTTGCGCGGCGCGCCCAGCGAGGCGCTGCGCGACACCTGCACCTTCGGCCGCACTTCGTGCAGCAGCTCGCGCGGGATCTCGCGCAGGAAGCGCGAGGGCACGTTGTAGTTGTCCTGGCCGTGGATGCGCCGCGACTCGGCGTAGCTGAGCACCAGCTTGTGGCGCGCGCGGGTGATGCCGACATAGGCCAGGCGCCGCTCTTCCTCCAGCCGCCCGCTCTCCTCCAGCGACCGCGCGCTGGGGAACAGGCCATCCTCCATGCCGGCCAGGAACACCAGCGGGAACTCCAGGCCCTTGGCCGAGTGCAGGGTCATCAACTGCACGCCCTCTTCGCCGGCCTGGGCCTGGCCTTCGCCGGCCTCCAGCGAGGCGTAGGCCAGGAACGCGACCAGCTCGGTCATCGCCTGGCGGCCCTCGTCGGCGTCTTCGTCGCCGTCGGCGCGCACGAAGCGCGAGGCCACCGAGACCAGTTCGTCGAGGTTGTCGGTGCGCGATTCCGAATCCAGCCCGCCGCGGCTTTCCTTGCTCCAGTGCTCGCGCAGCGCCGAGCGCGCCAGCACCTGGTCGATCTGTTCGGGCAGCGGCAGGCCGGCCACTTCGGCGGACAACTGCTCGATCAGGCCCAGGAACTGCGCCAGCGCATTGCGCGCCCGCGCGGCCAGGTCGCCGCCCTGCTGCGTGGCCTGTTGCGCCGCGGCCCACAGCGACAGCGACTGCGCGCGCGCCAGGCGCCGCACTTCGTCCAGGGTGCGGTCGCCGATGCCGCGCGTGGGGGTGTTCACCGCGCGCTCGAACGCCGCGTCGTCGGCGCGGTTGGCGACCAGCCGCAGGTAGGCCAGGGTGTCCTTGATTTCGGCGCGCTCGAAGAAGCGCATGCCGCCGTAGACGCGGTACGGCACCTGCTCGGCGATCAGTGATTCTTCGAACGCGCGCGACTGCGCGTTGCTGCGGTAGAGCACCGCCGCCTCGCTGTAGCTGCCGCCGTCGCGCACCCACTGGCGCACGCGCTCGACCACGTAGCGCGCCTCGTCGATCTCGTTGTACGCCGCGTACAGGTCGATCGGGTCGCCATCGCCCGAATCGGTCCACAGCTGCTTGCCGATGCGGTCCGGGTTGTGCGCGATCACCGCGTTGGCGGCGTTGAGGATGTTGGCGCTGGAGCGGTAGTTCTGCTCCAGGCGGATGGTCTGCGCGTTCGGGAAATCCTTCAGGAAGCGCTGCACGTTCTCGACCTTGGCGCCGCGCCAGCCGTAGATCGCCTGGTCGTCGTCGCCGACCACGAACACGCGCCCGCTGTCGCCGGCGAGCACGCGCACGAACGCGTACTGGATCGCGTTGGTGTCCTGGAACTCGTCGACCAGGATCTCGCTGAAGCGGCTGCGGTAATGCGCCAGCAAGGCCGGGTTGTCGCGCAGCAGTTCGTGCGCGCGCAGCAGCAGCTCGGCGAAATCGACCAGGCCCGCGCGGTCGCAACGCTCCTGGTACAGCGCGTAGGCGCTGCGCAAGGTGCTGGTCCACTCGTCGCGCGGCTCGGGCTGAATGTGCTGCGCGCGCCGGCCCTCGTCCTTCTGCTGGTTGATCCACCACACGATCTGCTTGGGCGGGAACTTGCCCTCGTCCAGCTCCAGCTGCTGCACGACGCGCTTGACCAGCCGCAGCTGGTCGTCCGAATCCAGCACCTGGAAGCTTTCCGGCAGCTTGGCGTCCTGCCAGTGCAGGCGCAGCAGGCGGTGCGCCAGGCCGTGGAAGGTGCCGATCCACATGCCGCGGCTGCCATTGCGCAGCTGCAGGTCGGTGCGGTGGCGCATCTCGCCAGCCGCCTTGTTGGTGAAGGTGACCGCAAAGATGCCGTGCACCGGCACGCCGTGGACTTCGTTGAGCCAGGCGATGCGGTGGGTGAGCACGCGCGTCTTGCCGGATCCGGCGCCGGCCAGGACCAGATAGTGGCCGGACGGGGCGGAGACGGCCTCGCGCTGGGCGGGGTTCAGATCATCGAGCAAATGAGAGACATCCACCCGGACATTTTACCGGTTACCGCGGCGCACCGGCTGCGACCGGGCGACCCGATCGCGAAAAAGGCCGCAATGGCGTATCACGGCGACCCGGCAACAACGCGCTGCCGCCGGCTACCGCGCGCTTCTGTCCACGTACGGCCGCGACTGCAGGATCAGCACCTCGTCGCCGACCACGGCCCATTCGATGTCCTGGTCCGCGCCGCCCAGCGCCTGCTTGGTGGAGGCGCCGATCCTGGCCAGCCGTGCGATCAACGCATCGGTCAGCACCTGGCGCGAGCCGGTGATCGGCACTTCGCGGACGCCGCCGCCGGCGTTGGCGACGAGTTGGGTGTCTTCGGCCGAGCGGCTCAGCACCTGCACCGCCTTGGACCAGCTCGAATACATCACCTGTTCGGCCTGGCGCTTGCCCTCCACCACGCGGATGCCGAGTCCGCGCTTGGCCGAGATGTAGGTGATGTGGCGGTGGGCGGCGTCGAACGGATCGCGGGTGATCATCACCCCCGAGCTGTCCGAGGGCGCGGCACGCTGCACCAGCACCGCCATGGCCACCGCGTCCTGGCGCAGCCCCGCGGCCGTGCGCGCCTCGTAGGCCTCGAAGTTGTAGACCGACGCCCACACCGTCTGCACCGCCTTGGCCAGGGCCTCGGCGCGGGTTACGTTGGGCACGGTGGTGTACAGGCCGGCACCGCTGAAGCCCGGCAGGTCCTCGGAATTGGACGAGCTGCGCACGAACACCGCATCGCCATGCAGCTGATCGCGCCATTGCGCCTCCAGCGCGCGAACGAAGGCGGGGTCGGGCGCGGCATCGGCGATCTCGGCACGCAGCGCCGCCAGCGCCTCGCGGCGGACGTTCGCGTCGGTCGCGAACCCCGGGCGACGCTGCAGCTCCTGCAGGCGCTGCGGAACCCGCAGGCGCTGCAGCGCCGCCTGGTAGTACGAGAACGGGATGCAGAAGCCGTCCGGCACGCGCGCGGCCGGCGGCAGCGCCGTCTTCAGCGTGCCGAGGTTGGCCGCCTTGACGCCGCAATGGCCGCTGTCGCGCGCACGCAGCGCCGCCAGCGGCTTGAGCGCGACCACGCTCAGGTCCGGGCGCGGCAGGTCGCGCGCCGCCGGACGCGCCGCCGTGGGCGATGGCGTGCTTGGCGGGCCTGCCAGTGGCGTCACCCGGTAATCGTTGTGGGTGACCTCCAGCGCCACCCAACGTCCGTCGTACTGGCGCAGCGCGGCCTGCGCATCGCGCACGTAGACATTGGGAATGCCCCAGCCCTTGGCCAGCAGGTTGACGTGGGACAGCAGCGTGGACGGGCGCTGCGTCACCAGGCCCGCGACCGGCGCCAGGGCGATCGGCACCTCGTCCAGGACCGGGATGTCGCGCGGCGACAGCGTGCGCAGCTGCTCCTCCGCGCTCACGATGCGCAGCCGCCCCTCGGCGCGGCCCGTGTTCAACGGCAGGAACCGCTGCTCGCGCAGCAGCGCCTCCTGGGTGACGTAGGCCAGGCCCATGGCGCTGGCCAGCTGCTCGTGCTGGGTGGAATTGGTCTTGAAACGGATCGGCTCGCGGAAGGTGGCGCGCACGACCGCGTCGGTCTGCCGCAGCAGGGGCGCGGTAAGCGTGTCGCCCTCCCAGAACTCGTAGGTGTAGCCGGGCAGATCCTGCTGCCAGCTGATGGTGCCGAACAGGAAGCGCCGCTGCGGGTCGCGGTACTGCGCGTTGCGCGTGGCCTTGTCCATGCTCCGCACCAGCCGCTGGTAGTGCACGAACTGCTCGTGCAGCGCATGCCGCGGCGTGTTGACGTAGTAGATGCGCGCGCCATCCTGCCGGTCGATCACGAAGATCAGATGCGGCATTTCCAGCGCGGTTCCGGGGTTGTAGACCCGGGCGAGCTGCATGAACTGCGCGCGGCTGTCGATACGCGGCAGATAATCCGGGCCCTTCGTCGGCTGCACGGCGGGATTGCCGCCTTGCCGGTATTCGTAGGGCGAGGGCTTGCGCGCGGTCTGCGCCGCCGCAGGCGCGGGACACCACAGCAACAGCGCGAACGTGGCGGCCGATGCGAGCAGATGCTGGCGCCAGGCAAGGTGCGTACGGGATCGGTCCATGATGCCGGTGCGGGAAGCGAAAGTGCGGATCTTAAGCCAGTCCAGGCGGCTTTGGACGGCGCGAATGCGCTATCGAACGTGCGGCATCGGCGCCGCAAGCAGCCGCTATGCGCCGGCGCTCGCCGGCATCCAGTCGCCCAGCAACGCCTGCGCCTGCTGCTGCGCCTGCACGCGCAGTTCCGGGATCGCCAGGCTTTCCCACAGGCTGCCGATGCGCAGGCTGCCGAGCACGCGCAGGCGCGGATCGGCATGGCCGTCGGCGTCGAGCAGGGCGCCGTCGGGCGCGGTGGCCACGCCGATGCCGTGCGGGCCGGGCGCGGCGTGGCCGCAGCCCAGCAGCTGGTGCAGCAGCGGGTTGCGCATGGTCTGCGCGCGCAGCTCCACGCCGGTGGCGTTGACCAGGTAGTGCGCGTCCAGCTGCAGCGCCAGCCCGTCGGGACCGACCGCGTTGACCTGTACGCAGGCGCCGACCGGGAACACCGTGTCCAATCGCGCGCGGTGCACGCGCAGCTGGCCGATCCGGCGCATCGCCTGCAATTGCGCGTACACCGGCGCAGCGATGCGGTGCCGGTGCGCATCCCAGTAGCGCACGGCATGGCGCAGGAAACGCCGCTGCTCGGTGGCCGACAGCGACTGCCACAGCGCCTGGCCCAGCGGCCGTAGCCGCTCCATCACGCTCTGCCACGGCAGGCCGTGCGCCTGTGCTGTAGCCGCCTGCCGGCGCAGCGCGCGCAGGCGCTGGCGCAACGGCAGCGCCAGCAACGGCTGCGGATCGAAATCGGCCGCGGCGTGGCCGGCATGCTCGGCATGCGGCAGCGGCAGCACCGCGTGCCGCGAGATCACGTGGACCGGGCCGCGATGCGCATTGGCGAGCAGGGTCAGCACGCTGTCGGCCATGCTCAGGCCGGCGCCGACGATGCACACCGTGGCTTCGCGCGGAATCGCGCGCAGCTGTTCGTAGTTCCAGGCATCCACGCGCACATGCGCGGGCAGGCTGGCCGCGCCACGCGCCGGCAGCGGACGCAGGCTGTTGCCCAGCGCCAGCACCGTCGCGCGCGCGCGCAGCGTCGCGCCGTTCTGCAGTTGCAGCGCCTGGCCGTGCGCATCCGGATTCAGCGCCAGCACCCGCTGTTGCCGCCACTGCAGCTGCGCCGGACTCGCCGCGCGCGCCTGCGCCAGGCGCGCGCGCAGGTAGTCGGCGTAATGGCGGCGCTGCACATAGGCCTGCGCCAGCGCGTCGCGCTGCAACGCCGGATACAGCGCCTGCTGCTGCAGCCAGTCGAGGAAGTCGTCGGGCCGCTCGGCGAAGGCGCTCATGCGTCCGGCCGGCACGTTCAGCAGATGCTCCGTGCAAGGCGTCGCGTAGGCCACACCCTGCGCCAGCGCCGCCTGCGGCTCGATCAGTTGCAGCCGCAGCGCCTGCGTGGCCTGCCGCAGCAGCTGCAGCGCCACCAGGGTGCCGGCCGCGCCGCCGCCGACGATGGCGATATCACAGTCGCAGTCGCCATCGGACGCGGTGGGCAAAAGTTCGCTCATGCAGGCGATTGTAAGGGATGCCCTCGCCGGCTCCGCCGGTGGCTAAGAACCATCGCTCATGTCGGCGCGAACATCGCGCATGGCGGCGACATCATGCTGTCATCTGCATGCGCTCTCACATCAACGCATCGGCCAGGCGGGCGATGCCTTCGCGGCTGCGCCGCCAGGCGGGCCGCTTGCGCCAGGCCTCCAGCGACAGCGCGCGCGCATCGGCCAGGTACTCGGCCTCCACCGCGCGCAGCCGCTGCACCACCTCGGCGCAGTAGCACAGCACGCCGATCTCGGCGTTCAGCGCGAAGGAGCGGATGTCCAGGTTGATCGAGCCGACCAGGGCGATGCCCTCGTCCACGCTCAGGTGCTTGGCGTGCAGGAAGCACGGCCGGTACAGCGCGATCTTGACCCCGCTGCGCAGCAGTTCGTCGTAATAGGCCTCCTGCGCCCAGGCGGTGAGCCGCTGGTTGCTGCTCTCCGACAGGATCAGCTGCACGTCCACCCCGGACAGCGCGGCGATGCGCAGCGCGCTGAGCGTGGCCTCGTCGGGCACGAAATACGGCGTCACCATCACGATCCGCCGCCGCGCCAAGTGGATCAGCGCGTTGACCGCGTCGCGCGCGTTCTCGAACGGATACGCCGGGCCGCTGGGCAGCAGCTGCGTGGCAGTGTCGGCACCGTGCACCGCGGTGCCTTCGGCCACGCGCAGGCGCTGCCCGGTCTCGATGAACCAGTCGCTGGCGAACACCGCCTCCAGGTGCCCGACCACCGGCCCCTGCAGGCGCACCACCAGTTCGCGGTTGGGATGGCCGCGCACGAATTCGGCCGCGGCCAGGTTCTGCGAACCGGTGTAGCCGACGCGGTTGTCGATGACCGCGATCTTGCGGTGGTTGCGCAGGTCCATGCGCCCGCTGCGGCGCCAGCGCAGACCGCCCGGCAGCAGCGCCTGCACCTCGACGCCGGCCGCGCGCAGGCGCTTGCGGTAGCGGCGCAGCCCGCGCCTGCCGCCACGCGCATCGAGCAGCAGGCGGCAACGCACGCCGCGCGCGGCAGCGCGCAACAACGCCGCCACCACCGCGTCGCCGACCGCATCGTCGAACATCAGGTAGTACAGCAGGTGCACGCGCTCCGCCGCCGCGTCGATGTCGTCGATCAGCGCCTGCAGCGAATCCGCATAACGATCGAGCAATTCCACCGTGTTGCCATGGGTGGGCATGAAATCGCCCTGGCGCTCGATCAGCGGCACCACTTCGGCGATCGCGGTGTCGGCGGGCGGGAGCCAGCGCAGCGCGGTCAACGGCACCTGCTGCTCGCGGATCACCTGCGAGGCCTGCGCCTGGCGCTGGATGCGCTCGCGCGACAGCCACGGATGGCCCAGCAGCAGGTACAGCGGCAGGCCGAGCACCGGCACGAAGCCCACCAGCAACAGCCAGCTGCGCGCCGCGCCGGGCGTGGTGCGCGCCGGAATCCACAGCAGCGCCACCAGCCGGATCAGCCAGTCCAGCGCCAGCAACCAGGTGCCTTCCAACCAGAATGGCAGCATCGCGACCCTCGCAAGCCAAGTCGCCCGATTCTGCGGACTGCGGCGGCAAACGCAACCGTTGCGTGCGGCGTCGCGGCCGGGCGACGCGCGCCGGGCGTCCGCCTGGCGCGGCGACGGCCTGCAGCCAGAACACCATGTGCAGACCCCAGACGCACGAAACCCGCCTTGCGGCGGGTTCCGTGTCGACCTCGAACGGCGATCCAGCGATCAGTCGATCACTTGATCTTGCCTTCCTTGTACAGGACGTGCTTGCGCACGACCGGGTCGTACTTCAGGAATTCCATCTTCCCGGGGGTGTTCTTCTTGTTCTTGTCCGTGGTGTAGAAGTGGCCGGTACCGGCCGAGGAAATCATACGGACCTTATCGCGCTTGCCTGCCATGATGCGTTACTCCTCAGACCTTTTCGCCGCGCGCACGCAGCTCAGCCAGAACGACGTCGATGCCGTTCTTGTCGATGGTGCGCAGCGCGTGCGCGGAAACCTTCAGCTTGACCCAGCGGTTTTCGCTGGCGACCCAGAAGCGGCGCTCGTGCAGGTTGGGCAGGAAGCGGCGACGGGTTCTGTTGTTGGCGTGGGAGACGTTGTTACCCGTCTGCACACGCTTGCCGGATACTTGGCATACGCGGGACATTACGCACCTCGATAAGTTAGGAAGTCCGGCCATGGATGGCCGGGCTCTTGCGGACGGATCCGCAAATGTTGTCGCCCATAGCCTGGGAGACGGCGGCCCCGGCAGCCTTGTGGGCCACCACGCGTCGTGGGAAATCAAGCAGTTACGCTGGGAGAGGCCGGCCGGAGATCGCGTATCCGGCCGCCGGCCCGAGAGCAGTCGGGCACAGCGAGCCGCGCATTATGCATGCCTTTTCCTTGTGTCGCAAGCACTTACCGGCGCCGCGCGGGCCTGGCGCAGTTCCGCCCAGGCGCGCCGCGCCACCTGCCAGGCCGAGCGCAGGAACAGCAGCAGCAAGGCCGCGGCGATCAGCAGGTCCGGCCAGCCGGCGCCGAACGCCCACACCGCGACGCTGGCCAGGATGACCGCGCCGCCCTCGTAGACGTCGTTGAGCGAGCACGCCCAGGCCGAGGCCAGGTTGATGTCGCCGCGCCGGTAAGGCCACAGCAGACGCAGGCACAGCAGGTTCGCCGCCAGGTTCAGCGCCGCGGCCACGCCCATGCTCTCGAACAGCGGCAGCTGCGGGTGCAGCAACTTCCAGCCGATGCCCACGGCCACCGCCAACGCCGCGGCCAGGATCAGCGCGGCCTTGAGCAGCGCCACCCGCGCCTTGGCCGCCAGGCTGGCGCCGACCACCGCCAGGCTCAGCGCATAGGTCAGCGCATCGCCGAGGTTGTCCAGGCTGCCGGACAGCAGCGAGGCCGAGCCGCTGTGCCAGGCGCTGCCCAGCATCATCGCGAAGGTGCCGGCGTTGATCGCCAGCACCCACCACAGCACCCGCCGCTGGCGCGCCTGCATCGCCGCCACGTCCAGGGTCTTGCCGCAACCGCAGCAGTTGTCGGCCATCGCTCACCTCGCCAGACTCGGAGCATCCGCGGTGGCGGATGCCGCCGCGGCATTGTCGCGCCGGTGCAGCCAGCGGTACAGCACCGGCAGCACCAGCAGGGTCAGCAGCGTGGACGACACGATGCCGCCGATCACCACCGTGGCCAGCGGCCGCTGCACCTCCGCGCCGGCGCCGACGTTGAACGCCATCGGCACGAAGCCCAGCGCCGCCACCAGCGCGGTCATCAGCACCGGCCGCAGCCGCGCCAGCGCGCCTTCGCGCAGCGCCTGCGCCAGCGGCAGGCCGTCCTCGCGCAGCTTGCGCACGAAGGCGATCATCACCAGCCCGTTCAACACCGCCACCCCGGACAGCGCGATGAAGCCGACCCCGGCCGAGATCGACAGCGGGATGCCGCGCAGCGCCAGCGCGACCACGCCGCCGGTCAGCGCCAGCGGCACGCCGCTGAACACGATCGCCGCATCGCGCAGCGAACCGAACGACCAGTACAGCAGCGCGAAGATCAGCAGCAGCGTGGCCGGCACCACCCAGGCCAGGCGCTGCCCGGCCGAGATCAGTTGCTCAAAGGTGCCGCCGTAGCCGATCCAGTAGCCGCTGGGCAGTTCCACCTCGGCCTGCACGCGGCGCTGCAGCTCGGCGACGAAACCGCCAAGGTCGCGGTCTCGCACGTTGGCGGTGACCACGATGCGGCGCTTGCCGTCCTCGCGGTTGATCTGGTTCGGGCCCAGCAGCGTTTGCACTTTCGCCACCTCGCGCAGCGGCACCGTGATCGGCGCGCCGCTGCGCCAGCCGGGCGCGCGGCTGGACTCGTCGGCGTCGCCGCGCTCGCCGTCGCCGCCCAGCGGGATCGGCAGATCGGCCAGTGCCGCCGGATCCTGGCGCAACGCTTCGGGCAGGCGCACCACGATGGCGAAGCGGCGGTCGCCCTCGAACAGCTGCCCGGCATCCTGCCCGCCCACCGCGGCGGCCACCGTGTCCTGCACCACGCCGGGATTGAGGCCGTAGCTGGCGAGCGCGGTGCGGTCCGGCACCACGGTCAGCATCGGCAGGCCGGTGGCCTGCTCGAGCTTGACGTCGGCCGCGCCGGGTACGCCGCGGGCGACTTCCTCGATGCGCCGGCCGACCGCCACCAGCGTGTCCAGGTCGTCGCCGTAGAGCTTGATCGCCACGTCCGCGCGCACCCCGGAGATCAGCTCGTTCATGCGCATCTGGATCGGCTGGGTGAACTCGTAGTTGTTGCCCGGCAGTTCCTGCACCGCCGCCTCGATCTCGGCCAGCAACTGCGCTTTGGGCTTGCGCGGATCCGGCCATTGCGCGCGCGGCTTCATGATCAGGAAGGTGTCGGCCACCGACGGCGGCATCGGATCGGTGGCGACCTCGGCGGTGCCGAGCTTGCCGAACACGTGCGCCACTTCCGGGAATCGCTTGATCCGCCGTTCCAGCGTGGACTGCATGGCGATCGCCTGCTCCAGGCTGGTGCCGGGGATGCGCAGCGCATGCAGGGCGATGTCGCCTTCGTCGAGGTTGGGAATGAACTCGGTGCCCAGCCGTGTGGCCAGCACGCCGCACAACAGCACCAGCGCCAGCGCGCCGGCACCGATCCAGCGCGCGTGGCGCAGCGCGCCGTCCAGCAGCGGCGCATACGCCTGGCGCGCCCAGTGCATCGCGCGGTTCTCGTGCTCGGCGACCTTGCCGCCCAGGGTCAGCGCGATCGCCGCCGGCACGAAGCTCAGCGACAGCAGCATCGCCCCGCTCAGCGCCAGCACCACGGTGATCGCCATCGGATGGAACATCTTGCCCTCGATGCCGGTCAGCGCGAACACCGGCAGGTACACCGCGGCGATGATGCCCACGCCGAACAGGCTGGGGCGGATCACCTCGGCGGTGGCCAGCGCGGTCAGCTCGAAGCGCTCGGCGGCGCTCAGCATCCGGCCCAGGCGCTGCTGCGCCTGACCGAAACGGCTCAGGCAGTTCTCCACGATGATCACCGCGCCATCGACGATCAGCCCGAAATCCAGCGCGCCCAGGCTCATCAGGTTGCCGGACACGCCGCCGCGGACCATGCCGGTGAGGGTGAACAGCATCGCCAGCGGGATCACCGCCGCGGTGATCAGCGCGGCGCGGAAGTTGCCCAGCAGCAGGAACAGCACCGCGATCACCAGCAGCGCGCCCTCGACCAGGTTCTTGGCCACGGTGGCGATGGTGCGGTCGACCAGCGCGGTGCGGTCGTACACCGGCACCGCCTGCACGCCCGGCGGCAGGCTGCGGTTGGCCTGTTCGAGCCGGGCCGCCGCGGCCTGCGCCACCGCACGGCTGTTGGCGCCGACCAGCATGAACACCGTGCCCAGCACCACTTCGCTGCCGTCCTGGGTGGCGGCGCCGGTGCGCAGCTCCGGCCCTTCGCCGACCTGGGCCACGTCGCGCACCCGGATCGGCACGCCTTCGCGCCGGTCCAGCACGATCGCGCCGATCTCGTCGATGCCGCTGACCTGCCCCGGCACCCGCACCAGGAACTGCTGGCCGTTGCGCTCGATGTAGCCGGCGCCGACATTGCGGTTGTTGGCCTCGACCGCGCGCGCCACGTCGTCCAGGGTGAACCCGAGCGCGACCAGCCGCGCCGGATCCGGGGTGATGTGGATCTGCCGCGCATAGCCGCCGATGGTGTTGACCTCGGTGACGCCCGGCACGTTGCGCAACTGCGGCCGCACCACCCAGTCCTGCAGCGTGCGCAGGTCGGTGGCGGTCCACGCCGTGCCGTCGGGCTTGCGCGCATTGGGCTTGGCCTCGACCGTGTACATGAAGATCTCGCCCAGGCCGGTGGCAATCGGCCCCAGCTGCGGCTCCAGGTCCGGCGGCAATTGCGACTTCACCTGCTGCAGGCGTTCGGCCACCTGCTGCCGCGCGAAGTACAGGTCGGTGCCGTCGGCGAACACCACGGTGACCTGCGACAGCCCGTAGCGCGACAGCGAGCGTGTGGACTCCAGTCCGGGCAAGCCGGCCAGCACCGTCTCCAGCGGGAAGGTGACGCGCTGCTCGGCCTCCAGCGGCGAGTAGCCGGGCGCGGCGGTGTTGACCTGCACCTGCACGTTGGTGATGTCGGGCGTGGCATCGATCGGCAGGCGCGAGAAACTCCACACGCCGATCGCGATCAGCACCCCGGTCAGCGCCAGCATCAGCCAGCGCTGCGCGATGGCGAAACGGATGAGGTTAGCGAGCATGGCGGCCTCCGTGCATGAGGGCCGGTATGCCGCTCCTACAGGGGTGCCATGGTGCGGTGCGCTGCTCAATGCTCATGCGACGCTCCCGACTTCTCGATGTCCGCCTTGACCAGGTAGCTCTGCTCCACCACCACCTCGTCGCCGGCCTTCAGCCCGGACAGCACCTGCACCTGACGCGCATCGCGCGCGCCGAGTTGCAGCGGCCGCACTTCGTAGGTATCGCCCACGCGTACGAACGCCACGTCCCAGTCGCGGAAGGTCTGCAAGGCGGTCACCGGCACCACCAGCGCGGCCGGCTGCTGCGCCACCGTGACCCGCGCCTTCACCGCCGAACCCGGCCGCCACAGTCCGTCTTCGTTGCGCAACACGGCGCGCGCCACCGTGCTCTGGCTGGCGGTGGCGGTGCCAGGCAACACGCGTTCCAGCGTGGTCTGCGCGACCGTGCCGTCGCTGATCCGGGTTACCGTCACCGGCGCGCCGGCGGCGATGTGGCCGGCATCGGCGCCGAAGATGTGCAGGTCCACCCACAGCGTGGACAGATCGGCGATCTCGAACAGCGCCTGGCCCTCGGCGGCATTGCTGCCGACGCTGGCGTTGCGCGCCAGCACCGTGCCGGCGATCGGCGCGCCGATCGTGTAGGTGGTCAGGCTCAGGTTGCTTTCCACCGTGGCCAGCACCTGTCCGGCACGCACGCGGTCGCCGACGTTGGCGCGCAGGCTGCGCACCGGTCCGGGGAAGCGTGCGGTGGCCTGCGCCTGGGCGCCTTCGGCCGGGGTCAGCAGGCCTTGCACCTCGTGCTCGTCGGCGATGCTGCCGGGGCCGACCGGCGCCGTGCGGATGCCCGCATCGGCGGCGATCTTCGCCGCGATCCGGGTACGGCCTTCGTAGCTGGGATAGGTCCAGCGCAACGCCTTGCCCTGCACCGTGGCGCGCACGTCCACGTCGAACGAATGCGGCTCGCCGACCACGCTGTCGGCCAGCAGGCTGCCGTCGTCGCGTGCGCGCAGGCGGTGCGTCTCGGCCACGCCGCCCAGCCGCGTGAGGCGGACCTCGACGCTGCCGGCGCCGGGCGGCAACGGCTTGCCGTCGCGGTACAGCCAGGCCTGGTAGGTGGGCGGCGTGCCGTCCTCGGCGATCGCCAGTTCGACGGCGGCGCCGTCCTGTTCGAGCAGGCGGCCGCCATGCGCGCCCTTGCGCGCTTCCTCGGCGTGGGCGTCGCCGGCCGCGCCATGCGCGTCGGCGTCGTCATGGCTGGCGTCGCCGCCCGCGCCGGCGCAACCGCCGAGCAGCAGTCCAAGCAACAGTGGCGCGATCAGCGCAGCGGATCGGAGTTTCATCGTAGGGAGTCCTGAAAGACGCCGGCAGCAGGCGCCAGGCGTCGGGAGAAGGGAGGCGGACGCGATGGCGGACGCCAGCGCGCGGCGGATGCGCAGCGGCAACCAACGGCTCATCGCGCCACCTGCGCCGCGGGCGCGAGGACGAAGGGCTGCCCGGTCAGGCGCTGGATCTCGATCAGCGCGGTCTGCGCTTCGATTGCGGCAGCCAGTTGCTGCCGCCGCGCATCGCCGTGCTGGGCCTGCAACTGCGCCCACTCCAGATAGCTGATCGCACCGCCGCGATAAGCGCGCTCGGCGGCGGCTTCGGCGCGTGCCAGTTTCGGCAGCACATCGTCGCGCATGCGCGCCACTTCCAGCTGCGCGGCGCGATAGCGGCCGTGCGCGTCGGCCAGCGTGGAGTACAGCGCCAGCGCCTGTGCCTCGCGTTCCACGCCGAGCAGTTCGCGCTCGGCCTCGGCGGCGCGGATCTCCGGCTGCGCGCGCGCGGCGCTGCCCAGCGGCAGCGAGACCCCGGCGACCAGCGCGGTGGCATCGCCGTCCTGCAGCCGGCGCACGCCGAACTGCCAGTCCAGGTCGGGCCGCGCCTGAGTGCGCGCCAGCCGCAGCCGCGCCTCGCGCACCCGCGCCTCGCCGGCGAAGCGCGCCAGCTCCGGGGTGGCATCGAGCAGCGCGGCCAGCGCGTCGAAGTCCGGCACTGCCGGCAACGCCAGTGGATCGCCGGTCGTTTGCGCGAAGCCAGGATCGCGTTCGCCCCACAGCACCGCCAGGTGGCGGCGCGCGGCGGCGTGCTCCTGCTGCGCGCGGTCGCGGTCCAGTTCCGCCCGCGCCTGCAGCGCCTGCGCGGTCAGCAGCACCGATTCGGGCGAGGCGCCGGCCTGCAGCCGCTGCCGCGCCGCGGCGACGGTGCGCTGGCGCTGCACCAGGTCGGCGGCGGCGATGGCCTGGCGCTGCGCGGCCGCGGCGATCGCCAGGTAGCGGCGCGCGACCTCGGCGAGCAGGTCCAGCCGCGCCAGTTCGCGCTGCGGCGCCAGCGCATCGATGCGCGCCTGGGCCAGGGTGCGGCGCGCGTCGAGCTTGCCGCCGCGTTCGAGCACGCCGGCCAGGGTGACGGTCAGTTCGGCCTGGTCCAGGCCGCGCGCCGCGCCGCTGCCGAAGGCGTTTTCCAGGTCGGCGCCCAGGCGCAGCGGCGGACGCAGCGCCTCGCGTTCGGCCTCGGCGGCGAGCACGCGGCGCTGGCCGTCGGCCAGGCGCAGGTCGGGATGGGACCGGGCGACGCGGGCGAAGGCGTCGTCCAGGGTGAGCACAGCATCGGGCGGCACGGCCTGCGCCCACGCGCAGGGCGCGACCGCGAAGGCGGCAACAGCCGCCAGTCGCAACCACATGGGAATTCTCCGGAATCGGGGATCGATGGACGGGCCGGCAGGCGCCGGCGGTGCATCAAGCCGCGATCGGAGGCCGCAGCGGGGTTTCCAGCAGGTGCGAGCGGTAGTCCTGGTGCGCGGCGACCGGGCGCGGCTGCGCGGCCAGCGGCAGGCCCTGCCAGATCAGCGACGACAGCAGCGCCGGACTCTGCCCGTGGCAGTAGCCGCTGTGCATCAGCGCGTGCATCAGGCTGGCGCCATCGCGCTCGCCTGCGCCATCGCCGCGGTGCGGCGCGTCTTCGTCCACGTGCGCCTGGTCGTGCGCCAGTGCATGCACATCGCCCAGCGCGCAGGCCACCGGCGCCACCAACACGCCCAGCGCCAGCATCGCCAGCGCCATCAGGCGCAGCAAGGGATGGAGCAGGCGGGCACGGCGGATGGACATGGGGCCAGCCTAGCGATGCGGGCGGGGTTACACAATCGCAGGCGGGGGCGGCCGCGCGCGCATGTGGCGCGACGGTTGCGCGCTGGCTGGCTGTTGCAGCCGGGCTGAGAGCCCTACTCCGCTCGGCGTGGATCCTTGCGCCCTGGTGCCTCGCTGGCGGTCGTACCCTCATCCGGCGCTGCGCGCCACCTTCTCCCGATGGAGAAGGGAACAGCCGCTAGCCCCTCTCCCACCGGGAGAGGGGTTGGGGTGAGGGTACGGCGCGAAAGCGACTCGCGGAGTTCGGGTGCGCGAGGCTCCGCCCGTACCCTCATCCGCCCCTGCGGGGCACCTTCCCCCGAAAAGGGGGCCATGGTCCCGAGGGGAGAAGGGAACAGCCGAGCCCCTCTCCCATCGGGAGAGGGGTTGGGGTGAGGGTACGGCGCGAAAGCGACTCGCGGAGCTCGAAGTGCACGAGGCTTCGCCCGTACCCTCATCCGCCCCTGCGGGGCACCTTCTCCCGAAAAGGGGGCCATGGTCCCGAGGGGAGAAGGGAACAGCCGAGCCCCTCTCCCACCGGGAGAGGGGTTGGGGTGAGGTACGGCGCGAAAGCGACTCGCGGAGCTCGAAGTGCACGAGGCTTCGCCCGTACCCTCATCCGGCGCTACGCGCCACCTTCTCCCGGTGGGAGAAGGGAACAGCCGAGCCCTTCTCCCGGTGGGAGAAGGGAGCGCGCGCGTTATTCGGCCTTGGTCGCGGCGGGTTTTTTGCGTGCGGCGGCCTGCTGCTTGCTCTGGGCGATGAACGCGCGCACCTGCTGCTGCAAGACCGGCAGCGGCACCGAGCCCTGCTTCAGGACCGCGTCGTGGAAGGCCTTGATGTCAAAGTCCGCACCCAGTTCCTGCTCGGCCTCGGCGCGCAGCTTGACGATGGCGATCTCGCCGAGCTTGTAGCTCAGCGCCTGCGCCGGCCAGGAGATGTAGCGGTCGACCTCGGTGGTGACTTCGTGCTCGCTCAGCGCGGTGTGCTCGCGCAGATAGGCCAGCGCCTGCTCGCGGGTCCAGCCCTTGTGGTGCACGCCGGTGTCGATCACCAGCCGGCAGGCGCGCCACATTTCGTAGCTGAGCCGGCCGAAATCCTCGTACGGGGTTTCGTAGATGCCCATCTCCTTGCCCAGCTTCTCGGTGTACAGCGCCCAGCCTTCGCCGTAGGCGGAGATGTAGTTCTCGCGGCGGAACGCCGGCTGCGCGCCCTGCTCTTCGGCCAGCGCGCCCTGCAGCGAGTGGCCCGGCGAGGATTCGTGCAGGGTCAGCGCCGGCAGGTTGTACAGCGGGCGCGAGGGCAGGTTGTAGGTGTTGAGCCAGTAGGTGCCCACGCCGCCGCGGCCGGCGGTCCAGAACGGCGCGATCTCCGGCGGCACCGGCACGATGGTGAAGCGCCCGCGCGGCAGCGTGCCGATGAACTTGCCGACTTCGCCATCCACGCGCTTGGCGATCCACGCCGCGCGATCGAGCAGTTCCTGCGGCGTCTTGACGTAGAACTGCGGATCGGTGCGCAGGAACTGCAGGAAGGCCGGGAAGGTCTGCTGCCCGGCCGGCGCCTTGAAGCCGACCTGCTGGATGATCGCGTCCATCTCCTTCTGGATCCGCGCCACTTCCTGCAGGCCCAGTTGATGGATCTGCTCCGGACGCATCTCCAGCGTGGTGTATTCGCGGATCTGCTGCTGGTAGTAGGCCTTGCCGTCGGGCAGCGCTTCGGCGGCCAGCGTGGTGCGCGCCTGCGGCACGTACTCTTCGCGATAGAAGCGCAGCAGTTGCGCGTACGCCGGAATCACCTTGTCGCGGATCGCGGCCTGCGCCTGTTCGCGCAGCGCCTGCTGCTCGGCCGCCGGGATCTGCGCCGGCAGCTGCTTGAACGGCGCGTACAGCGCGGCCGCGGTCGGATCCTTGAGTTCGGCGACGTTGGCGATCGAACCGTCGCGTCCTTCCAGCACCGCGCGCGGCACGCTGAAGCCGCGCTTGAGACCGGCGCGCATGTTGTCGGTCTGCTGTCCGAAGTAGCGCGGCACGTCGTTGAGCCGCGCGATGTAGGCGCGGTACTCGGCCGGGGTGCGCAGCGTGCGCCGCGCCATGAAGCCCAGGTCCGACCAGAACGAGCTGTCGGAGTTGAACGGCATCTCGTAGGCGCGCAGGCGCACCGCGGCGGCGAGGTTCTCGATCTGCGGGCGGTACACCGCCAGGTTGACCTGGTTGTCGGCCGACAGCTGCTTGGGATCGATCGCGTCCAGCTGGCGCAGCACGTCTTCCCAGACGTTCAGCCGCGCCGCCTGCGCCGCCGCGCCGACGTCGGGCAACTGCTGGTTGTCGCCGCTGCTGTCGCTGTCCTCGTCGGCCTGCCCGACCTGCGCCTGCCGCCACGTCCACTCCTTTTCGTAGATGGCCTGGAAGCGGGCATCGGCAGCGGAAGCGGCAGCCGCCGCCGGTGCTGCGGCCGGCGCTGCGGCCAGCGCCGGTGTGGCGAATGCGAGCGCGAGCAACAGGGAGGCGGCCAGCGGGGTCTTGGCGATCGGCATGGGCGGCGACGGGCAGTGGGAACGAGATCCCGATGATCGCATCCTGGGCGCGGCGGGGGGTGGGCCGGAAGTCCTGGTGCGGCACGGATCGCAAGCCGGCGCAGCAACTACGGCGACGCGCCTTGCCGAACCAATCGGGCCGAACAACTTTGGCCATCACTGAAGTCAGCATCGGCACTGAAGCACCTCCCACAGCGTTCACTCGCCACCGGCGAGCCATCGTGGGAGCGACTTCAGTCGCGACGCGCGGAGCACGACGCGCTCCACATTCACGCACGTCTTCCATGCGCCATCCGCATTCCGGTGTCGGGACAAGCATTCTGGTCCTTCGCCACCTCCAGCCACACCGCATCCCAATACGGATACCTGCCAAGCCTGTCCACCAAGCCCGCACGCAACGGATTGGCGACGATATAGCGCGCACTGGGCAGGATGTCGCGCTCGTGGCGCAGCGCACGATCGTGGAAACCCGGCATCCACACCGTCCCGCCACGGCCACGTGCCAGGTTCACCGCCCTGGCCACCCTGCTCTTGGCGTTCTGCATGATGCCTGCCAATGGGCCGCTCCCTTCGAGCTGGAGCAATCCATGCCAGTGATCGGGCATCAACACCCAGCAAAGCAGCTGCGCATCGTCCCATGTCGCGGAATCGGCAAGGCAGGCCGCGGCGGCCCAGGCGCAGCGCCAGTCCTCGAACAGGCGCTGGCGTTCGCAGGTCACCGCTGTCACCAGATAGATGCGACCCGATTCGCTGCAGCGCCCTGCGCGCAGTGCGCGATACCCGCGGGGAGGTTGTATGTGCATGCCGCCAGCTTCGACGCCGGGACATGGCGGCGCCATCGGGAATCGACCCGTGGCGTTGTCGGAAAATGCACGGAACGCGATGGCGGAGAGTGCAAGGCGTCGGGACTGAAGTCCCTCCCACAACAGGCGCCATGCCGGGCGCTTCAGCCTTTTTCTCGGCTTCAATGTCTCCTCCATTGCGGAGGTCGCATGTACATGCCGCCGGCTTCGGCGCCGGGACGTGGCGGCGCCATCGGGGATCGGCCCACGGCGCTGTCGGAAAATGCACGGCGCGCGATGGCGGAGAGTGCAAGGCGTCGGGACTGAAGTCCCTCCCACAAGAAGCACCGTGCCGGGCGCTCGGCCTTTCCTTGGCTTCAGCCTCTTCTCCTGGCGATCACCGCCAACTCAATGCGACGCGCGATCCCGGTGCCAGCCGCGGTGCTTGATGTCCAGGTACAGGCTGTAGAACGCGGTGAAGGCGGGGAACAGGTTCTGCAGCACGCCGACCGAGTCCTGCTTGGCCGAGAACAGGAAGTAGCTCAGCGTCATCAGGCTGCCGACCACGCTCATGTACCAGAACAGGCGCGGGATCACCGGCTTGCCGGCGCGCTTGGAGGCGACGAACTGCACCAGCCAGCGGCCGCCGAACATCAGCGCGCCGACGTAGCCGATCAGCTTCCAGCCGGTGACGTGCAACCCGGTCCAGTACAGCGCCTGGATCGGTTCGTTGAGGAAGTGCACCTGCATCTCAGCGCTCCTGCACCACGGTGCGGCGGCTGCGCGCGATCAGCCAGGCCACGCCGCGCAGGTCGCGGATGCCGACCAGCGCGCGGTTGAGGTTGTTGTACTTGGACACCCCGGAGGTGCGGTGGCGGTGGTTCACCGGCACGCTCAGGGTCCGCCAGCCGGCGCGCTGCATCAGCGCCGGCAGGTAGCGGTGCATGTGGTCGAAGTACGGCAGGTCCAGGAACGCTTCGCGTTCGAACAGCTTGATGCCGCAACCGGTGTCGGGGGTGTCGTCGCGCAGCATGCGCGCGCGGATCGCGTTGGCCCACTTGGAGGCCCAGCGCTTGCTGCCCGAGTCCTGCCGCGACACGCGCCAGCCGGCGAACAGCTTGACCTGCGCATCGGCGGCAGCGCGCGCGGCGAGCAGCTTGGGGATGTCGGCCGGGTCGTTCTGGCCGTCGCCGTCGAGGGTGGCGATCCACGCGCCGCGCGCCGCCTTGACCCCGTTGCGCACCGCGGTGCTCTGCCCGCTCTGGGTGACGTGGTGCAGCACCCGCAGCTCCGGCACGCTCGCCTTCAGGCCGTCGAGCACCGCCAGGGTGTCGTCGCGCGAATGGTCGTCCACGTAGACGATCTCGAAGTCGGTCACGCCGCGCAGCGCAGCGACGATCTCGGCCACCAGCGGCGGCACGTTGTCGCGCTCGTTGAACACCGGAACGACGACGGAAAGGGAAGGCTGGCTCATGGCTCGACTAGGCTCGGCAACGCGATGGGGGAACGCGGGAAACGGCGGCAACGCCGCAAAAAGACCGCGCATTGTGCCCTGGGCCGGTGACCCGGGGCTGAAGCGTCAGGCCGCGGCACCGAAATACTCGCGGCACCACTGCACCACCTGCGGCAGCCCGACCTCGATCGGGGTGCTCGGCTCGAAGCCGAACGCGGCGTGGGCGCGCGCCGTATCGGCCATCGTCTCGATCATGTCGCCGGGCTGCATCGGCTTGTACACCTTCTCGGCGGCGCGGCCGGCGGCGGCCTCGATCACGCCGATGAAGCGCTCCAGTTCGACCGGGGTGTGGTTGCCCAGGTTGAACACGCGGTGCGGCACCGCGTCGGTGGACGGATGGTCGAGCGCGCCGAGCACGCCGGCGACGATGTCGGCGACGAAGGTGAAGTCGCGGCGCATGCGGCCGTGGTTGAACACCTCGATCGGGCGCCCGGCCAGCACCGCGCGGCTGAACAGCAGCGGCGCCATGTCCGGCCGGCCCCACGGGCCGTACACGGTGAAGAAGCGCAGGCCGGTGGCGCGCAGGCCGTACAGCTGCGCATAGGTGTAGGCCATCAGCTCGTTGGCGGCCTTGGTCGCCGCGTACAGCGAGCGCGGCTGGTCGATGCGCTGGTCTTCGGAAAACGGCGGCGTCGCCGAATCGCCGTACACCGAACTGCTCGACGCATAGGCCAGGTGCTGCACGCCGCGGTGCCGGCACAGTTCCAGCACGTTGACGAAGCCGACCAGGTTGCTGTCGACATAGGCGTACGGGTTCTGCAGCGAATAGCGCACGCCCGCCTGCGCGGCCAGGTGCACCACGCGCTCGGGCCGGATCTCGTCGAACAGCGCGGTCAGGCCGTCGCGGTCGGTGAGGTCGAGCCGGCGGATGTCGGTCTGCGGGCACAGCGCGGCGACGCGGTCGCGCTTGAGCTGCGGGTCGTAGTAGTCGTTGTAGTTGTCCAGCCCCACCACGCTCTCGCCGCGCGCGGCCAGCGCACGGCAGGTGTAGGCGCCGACGAAGCCGGCCGCGCCGGTGACCAGCACCGTCATCGGCGTGCGCCTTGCGCGATTGCGGGGAGAAGGGCGGACGTCATGCGGATCGCCAGCGGCGGCGGCTCAGCCGAGCTTGCCGCGCAGCCGCTCCAGCACGCCGTCGAGCGTGTCCAGATCGGTGTAGTGGATCACCAGCTTGCCCTTGCCGCCGCGGCCGTGGGCGATGGCGACCTTGGTGCCCAGCGATTCGGACAGCTCGGTCTCCAGCGAGGCGATGTCGGCCTGCGGGGCGGCGCGGCCGGGCTTGGCCTTGCGGTTGCTGGGCACCTTGCCGGCGGCGAACTGCTGCGCGCGGTGCTCGACCTCGCGCACCGACCAGCCCTGGTCGGCGGCGTCGGAGGCCAGGCGGCTGGCCAGGTCCGGCGACAGCGTCAGCAGCGCGCGCGCGTGGCCCATCTCCAGGCGCCCGGCCTCGAGCAGCGCGCGGATCGCCGGCGGCAGCTCCAGCAGGCGCAGCAGGTTGGACACCGAGGCGCGCGAGCGGCCCACCGCTTCGGCGGCCTCGGCGTGAGTCAGCGCGAATTCGTCGATCAGCCGCTGCAGCGCCTGCGCCTCCTCCAGCGGATTGAGGTCCTCGCGCTGGATGTTCTCGATCAGCGCCATGGCGATGACGGTGCGGTCGTCGAGCTCGCGCACCACCACCGGCACCTCGCTCAGCCCGGCCCGCTGCGAGGCGCGCCAGCGGCGTTCGCCGGCGACGATCTCGAACTTGCCCGGCTCCAGCTCGCGCGCCACGATCGGCTGGATCACGCCCTGCGCCTTGATCGACTCGGCCAGCTCCTGCAGCTTGCCCTCGTCCATCTCCTGGCGCGGCTGGTACTTGCCCGGCTGCAGTTGCCCGACCGGCAACTGGCGCAGGCTCTCGCCCGGCTGCGCTTCGTCGGTGGGCGCCGGCGCGGCGGCGCCGCCCTTCGGGCCCAGCAGCGCTTCCAGGCCACGGCCCAGGCCGCGCTTCTTCGCTCCGAGGGCGGGGGGCTTGGCGGTCATCAGTAGCTCTCCAAGGCCGGGGCGGGCCTGTTGCGTTCGTTGCGACGGCGCACGATCTCGCCGGCCAGGCCCACGTAGGCCACGCCGCCGCGCGAGGTGCGGTCGTAGCCGACGATGCTCTGGCCATGGCTGGGCGCCTCGGCCAGGCGCACGTTGCGCGGCACGATGGTGCGGAACACCTTATCGCCGAAATGGTTGGTCAGCTCCGCCGACACCGCGTTGGCCAGGTTGTTGCGCACGTCGAACATGGTGCGCAGCACGCCCTCGATCTCCAGCGTCGGATTGAGGTTGGCGCGCAAGGCCTCGATGGTCTCCAGCAGCGCGGTCAACCCTTCCAGCGCGTAGTACTCGCACTGCATCGGCACGATGATCGAGTCGGCGGCGGTCAGCGCGTTCAGGGTCAGCAGCGACAGCGCCGGCGGGCAGTCGATCAGGATGAAGTCGTACTCCTCGCGCAGCGGCGCCAGCGCGGTCTTCAGCCGCTGCTCGCGCGCCGGCTGGTCCATCAGCTGGATCTCGGCGGCGGTCAGGTCGATGTTGCCGGGCAGCAGGTCGAAGCCTTCCGGCGCGGTCACCCGAATCTGCGCGGCGCTGCTTTCGCCCAGCAGCACGTCGCAGGTGGAGGCGGCCAGCTCGCGCTTGTCGATGCCGCTGCCCATCGTCGCGTTGCCCTGCGAATCCAGGTCCACCAGCAGCACGCGCTGCGGCTGGCGCGCGAGCGCCGCCGCCAGGTTGACCGCCGTGGTGGTCTTGCCGACGCCGCCTTTCTGGTTGGCGATGGCGATGATGCGGGCCATGCGGGAGCCTCGTCGGCGATGGGTGGGACCGGGCATTATGCGGTCACACCCCCCCGCGGCGGAAATCGGCGTCGGCGCGCCGGCCCCGCGCGGCGGCTCAGCCGCGTTCGACCACCACCAGGTGGCGGTCCGCGCCCAGCCCCGGCACCTGCAGCGGGTGCACCGCCTGCGCCACCCAGCCCGGCGGCAGTGCGGCGATCTCCTCGTCCGGGCGCACGCCCTTCATCGCCAGCAGCCGCCCGCCCGGGCGCAGCAGGTGGCCGCCGACGGCGACGATGCCGGCCAGCGTGTCCAGCGCGCGCGCGGTCAGGACATCGTAGGCGCCGGGTTCGTCCACGGCCTCGGCGCGCGATTCGGCCACGCGCGCGTTGTCCAGGCGCAGCTGGCGCACCGCCTCGCGCAGGAACCGCGCCTTCTTGCCGTTGCTCTCGACCAGGGTCACCCGCAGCTGCGGCCGCGCGATCGCCAGCGGGATGCCGGGCAGCCCCGGGCCGGTGCCCAGGTCGGCCAGCGTGCCGGCTTCCACGAACGGCTGCATCGCCAGCGAATCGAGCAGGTGGCGGGTTACCATCTCGTGCGGGTCGCGGATCGCGGTGAGGTTGTAGGTGCGGTTCCAGCGCGCCAGCAGCGCCAGGTAGGCCAGCAGCGGCGGCGCCAGCGCGGCGGCGTCCAGGCCTTGCGCGCGCAGGCCCTGGTCGAGCGCGGCATGGACGGAATCGGGAAGGGAAGCGTCGTTCATCGGCCGATTATCGCAGGTGCCGCCACCGTCACCGCCATGTAGCCGACATCGGCGCAGCCTATGCTGCGCACCGGTTCATTGCAGTCGTGGTGCAGCGGCATGTCGGATTTACCAGAAACCCCCTCGGCCAGCGACGCCGCGCAACCCGATCACGGCCGGCGCCGGGTCCTGGCCGGGCTGGGCCTGCTGGCCGCCACGCCGCTGCTGAGTCCCTTCGCGCGGGCGCGCGGGTTCGACGATCCGTTCACCCTGGGCGTGGCCGCCGGCGACCCGCTGGCCGACGGCATGGTGCTGTGGACCCGGCTCGCGCCGCAGCCGTTGGCGGCCGACGGCCACGGCGGCCTGCGCGAGGCGGTGCCGGTGCGCTGGAGCGTGGCCGCCGACCCGGGCATGGCGCAGGTGGTGCAGCGCGGGGTGGCGACCGCGCATCCGCGCTGGGGCCACGCCGTGCACGTGGAGGTGAGCGGACTGCAGCCGGGCCGGCCGTACTGGTACCGGTTCGAAGCGCTGGGCGCGCAGAGTCCGCTGGGCTGCGCCCGCACCGCGCCCGCGCCGGGCAGCCTGACGCCGGCGCGCTTCGGCTTCGTCTCCTGCGCGCACTGGGAACAGGGCTATTTCAGCGCCTACCGGCACCTGGCCGCCGAGCAGCCGGACCTGGTGTTCTTCCTCGGCGATTACATCTACGAGTACAGCCTGCGCGGCGAGGCCGCCGCGCAGGCCGTGCGCCGGCACGGCAGCGGCGAATGCCTGGACCTGGCCGGCTACCGCAACCGCTATGCGCTGTACCGCACCGACCCGGACCTGCAGGCGCTGCACGCCGGCGCCGCCTGCGTGGCGACCTGGGACGACCACGAGGTGCAGAACGACTACGCCAACCGCTGGTCGCAGGATCCGAAGATCCCGACCGCGCAGTTCCTGCGCCGCCGCGCCGCCGCCTACCAGGCGATGTACGAGCACTTTCCGCTGCGCGCGCAGCACCGCCCGCGCGGCGCGCACATGCGCCTGTACCGCGCGCTGGACTACGGCGCGCTGGCGCGCTTCTTCGTGCTCGACGGTCGCCAGTACCGCAGCGAGCAGCCCTGCATCCTGCCCAACGGCTGGCGCGGCGGGCATGTCGGCGCGCGCGGCTGCACCGACATCGACGATCCCGCGCGCAGCATGCTCGGCGCGGCGCAGGAACGCTGGCTGCACGCCGGCTTCGCCCGTTCGGACGCGCGCTGGAACGTGATCGCGCAGGACCTGCTGGTCGCGCCGTTCCTGCAGCGCGACCCCAAGGACGGCCACCTCGGCCACTGGACCGACGGCTGGGACGGCTATCCGGCCACGCGCGAGCGCATGCTGCGCGCGATCGCGCAGACCCGCCTGCGCAATCCGGTGTTCTGGGGCGGCGACATCCATTCCTACTGGGTCACCGACCTGAAGGCCGATGCCGCCGATCCGCACTCGCAGATCCTGGCCACCGAATTCGTCGGCAGCTCGGTGACCTCCAACGGCCCGCCGTCCGAGGCGATCGCGCAGATGCTGCCGAGCAACCCGCATGTGCGCTATTTCGAAGGCAGCCAGCGCGGCTACGTGTCGGTGTCGCTGAGCCAGGCGCGGATGGAGACCCGGCTGCAGGCCATTTCCGAGCGCCGCGACCGCCTGGCCACGGTGTCCACGTTGAAGCGCTTCGTGGTCGAGGACGGCCGCGCCGGCGCGGTGGAGGCCTGAGCCGCGGCAGCGCGCTGCCACCGGCGTGCCGACGTTTCAGGCCGCGCGGCTGCTTCCCTGTAGGAGCGGCTTCAGCCGCGACAGGCACTACCTGTCCCTTTAGTGCCTGTCGCGGCTGAAGCCGCTCCTACAGGGGCAAGGCGGCGCTACGCCGCGTCGAGCGGATACCAGGCCAGCGCGGCGCGATAGCCCGGCACCGGCACCCACTCGTGCACCTGCCAGCGTGCGGCCATGCCCAGTTCCGGGTCGCACCAGGCCAGCTGCAGCACGCCGGCGGCGTCTTCGGCGAAGCGCAAGCGGTGCAGCCCGAACGACAGCCCGTGCCCGTGCGCCTTCAGCAACGCTTCCTTGGCGCACCACAGGCGGAAGAACAATGCCTCGCGCGCCGGTGCGGCCAGCGCCTGCAACGCCGCAACCTCGTCGGGATGGAAGAAGCGCTGCGCCAGCTCCAGCAACCGCGGCCGCGCGCGCTGGCGTTCGATGTCCACGCCCAGCCGCGTGTGCGCGCCGATCGCCACCAGCAGATAGTCGCCGCTGTGGCTCCAGCCGGCGCCGACGTGCGCCAGCGGCGCGTGCAGCCACGGCCGGCCGCGTTCGTCGCGATGCAGCGGCAGTTGCGCGTCCGGCGTGGCGAGTTCGGCGGACAGCAGGCGCCGCGCCTGCGCCTCGCCAGGCGTGCGCGGCGGATGCGTGCGCAGCCACAGCGCCACCGGACCGAATCGCCAATCCGGAGGGTCCGGGCGCAACGGCAGCTCGGCAGGCCCGCTCACGCAGCGCCCACAAAGCACAACCGCTGCTGCGCCAGACGCGGCTGGATACACGGACGCTTCACGGCAGCGCTCCTTAAATGGCCCCCGCCACACCGCTCCCGGTGTGGACAAAACCGAGGAGTCTTATCCATGGGCATCATCATCTGGTTGATCGTCGGCGGCATCGTGGGCTGGCTGGCCAGCATCATCATGCGCCGTGACGCACAGCAGGGCATCATCCTGAATATCGTCGTCGGCATCGTCGGCGCGTTGATCGCCGGCTGGTTGTTCGGTGGCGGCATCAACCAGGCGATCACGCTGTGGACGTTCCTGTATTCGTTGATCGGCGCCATCATCCTGCTGGCCATCGTCAACCTGTTCACCCGCGGCCGCGCGCGCTGAGCGCAAACGCCCCGCAGGTGCGCGCAAACGCCCGGTCCGCCGGGCGTTTGCATTTGCGGCGCAGCTCACGAAGCGGCGCGGTCGGCAGGATGGTGCACGCCGTCGCTGACCGGCACCGCGATGGCCAGCGCATACGGATCCACGCCTTCCAGGCAGCCGACGTTGTAGCCGTATTCGCCGGGATCGGAGCGGCGCCGGTGATGCGTGTAGATTCCGCACACGCCGCAGAAATGATGCTGCGCGGTGTGGGTATTGAAGCGGTACAGGCGCAGTGCGTCGCCGCCTTCGCGCACGTGCAGCGCGGCCAGCGGCACCGAGGCGACGATCGCGCCGCGGCGGCGGCACAGCGAACAGTTGCAGCGGCGCGGATCGACGATGCCGTGCGGCAGTTCCAGGTCGATCTGCACCGCGCCGCAGTGGCAGCTGAGCCGGTGCAGCGGCGCGATGACGGTATCGCCGACCTTGTCGATGCAACGGCGCGGCTGGCGTTCGTTCACGCCGCGGCCTCGTCCAGTTCGATCCAGGCCGGCGCATGGTCGCTGGGGCGGTCCCAGGTGCGCGGTTCGCGGTCGATGCCGGCGGCGCGCGTGCGCGTCTTCAACGCGTCGGAGACCAGGGTCAGGTCGATGCGCAGGCCGAGGTCGCGGCGGAAGCCGGCCTGGCGGTAGTCCCACCAGCTGAAAACGCCGCCGTCCTCGTGGTGCAGACGGAAGCCGTCGTGCAGGCCCAGCGCCTGCAGCTTGTGCAAGGCGCCGCGCTCGGCGGTGGAGGTGAGGATGTGGTTGTCGCTCCACACCAGCGGATCGTGCACGTCGCGCGCGTCCGGGGCGATGTTGAAGTCGCCCAGCACCACCATGCGCGGATGGCGCTGCAGTTCGGCGGCGAGCCAGTCGTGCACCGCTTCCAGCCAGCGCAGTTTGTAGGCGTATTTTTCGGTGCCCACGTCCTGGCCGTTGACCACGTACAGGTTGACGATGCGCAGGTCGCCGATGCTCGCGGCGATGACCCGCTTCTGCTCGTCCTCCAGGCCCGGCACGCCGATCTGCACGTCGCCGATCGGCAGGCGCGACAGGATCGCCACGCCGTTGTAGGTCTTCTGCCCGGCGAACACGCTGCGGTAGCCGGCCTCGGCCAGCGCCGTGTCCGGGAACTTGTGGTCTTCCAGCTTGGTTTCCTGGATGCCGACCACGTCCGGCGCGAACGCGGCCAGCCACTGTTGCAGGTGCGGCAGGCGCACGTTGAGCGAGTTGACGTTCCAGCTGGCGATCTTCAAGGGAAATCCGGGACGGGGAAGCCGGCCGCTATTCTGACCGCAGCCGCGGCGGCGGCCAAACCCTGCGGGTACCGGGCGTTCAGCGCCGCGCGCAGCACTGCGCGAACAGCGAAGGCGCCAGGCTCAGCGCCTGCTGCCGCTGCGCCTCGTTCAGGCCGTCGAGCAGTTCCTCGGCGCCCAGCGCCTGCTCCGTTGGCGGGAACGGCTGCTCCGGCGCCTGCCGCGCGGCCAGTTGCCAGGCCGCGGCGTAGGGCGGGTCGGCCACCGCCAGCCAGGGCGCGCGCAGCAGTTGCGCCAAGGCGTCGATCGAGGGGCGGTCGCCGTGCAGCGCGCGGTCTTCCAGTTGCGTCACCACGTCCTCGGCATCGCGCTCGTCGGCAGCCGACAGCGAAGTGCGCTGCCCGTCCGCATCGACGCTGCCGGCGCGCGCGGCCAGCTGCGTCACCCGCAGCGCCAGCAACTGGCGCTGCGCATCGGCATCGCCGCGCGACGCCGCGCTGCGCAGCATCGCCTCGACCTGCGCGGCATCGAGTCCGGCGACGCGGCGACAGGCCGCGAGACGTTGCCGTTCGGCCACACGGCGTGCCGCAGCGGCCGCGGCGTCCTCAGCGTCTGCGCCCGGCAGCAGCGCCGGGCTGGACGGCGGCGCTTGCGCGCGTTGCCGGCAATCCAGCGCCAGCAGCGCGGTGGCGTACAGGCGCTGCGCCTCGCTGGTGCCGGCCGCCAGCGCCGCATCGGGCGACGCGGCATCGGACATCGTCAGCGGCGACGGCGCCGCAGGCCGCGGCAGCGACGGTGCCTGCGCGGTGTTGGCGGCAGCGGCGGGCGCGGCCGTCGGCTGCATCGGCTTCGCCGCGAGCGCGACCACCAGCACCGTGCCGCCGAACCAAAGCAGCGGACGCCACATCGCCGCCATGCTCAGTGCGCCGCGGCGTAGGCGTCGCGATCGAACGCCATCGGCTGCGCCTGGCGCAGGCGCTGCATGGCATCGGCCGCGGCCTGCTCGCGCAACTGCAGGTCGATCTGCCCGCGCACCGCCTCGAAGCTTGCGGCGGTCTTCGCATCGAGCCGGATCAGGTGGTAGCCATCGGGTCCGCGCACCGGCGCGGACACCTGCTCCACCGCGAGCTGGCGGATCGGTGCGTCGAACGCATCGGCCAGGTAGCGGCCGAAGGTCGGCGACAGCTGCCCGCCCTCGCCGGCGGTGGCAGTGTCGTCGGACTCGCGCATGGCCAGGGTGGCGAAATCGGCGCCGCCGTCGAGCTGGCGCTTGAGCGCCTCGGCGCGCTGCAAGGCCTGCGCCTCGGTCAGGATGCGCCCGCTGCGCGGCCCGCCCTGCGGATGCAGCGCGACGAACAGGTGGCGCAGGTGGTACTCGGTGTAGTCGTCCGGATGCGCGGCGAACTGCCGGCGCAGCATCGCCTCGTCGATATGCGCGTCGGCACCGAGCCGCGCCTGTGCGGCCTCGGCCAGGATCGCGTCGGTGGCGCGGCGCAGGCGCGCGGCCACCACCGGGTCGTCCTGCAGGTGCTGCTGCCGTGCCTGCTCGAGCAGGATGGCGCGGTCGGCGAAGCGCCGCACCACCGAGGCGTCGTCGATGCCGGCATCGCCGCGCGTGGCGTCGCCGGCCAGGGCGCGGTATTCGCTGGCGGTGAATTGCTGCGCGCCGACGCGCAGCACCACCGGGTCGGCGGTGGCGGTCTCGGCGGCCGGCGCGGCCAGGGCGGCGAAGGCGGCCAGCGCGCAAGTCGCCAGCGTGGCGGACCTGGCAACGGCGGACTTGGCGAAAGACAGGAACATGCGCTTCTCCAGGAAAAGGGCGGCGCGCGGCACTGGAGCGCCGCGGCCGCAACAAGGCGACCGACCCAGGGCCGGCCGCCAGGACGTGCAAGGACTCAGTCGTGCTTGCCGCGCGCCTTCAGGTAAGCGATCGCCGCCTTCGGGTCGTCGGTGGTGATCAGGCTGAACGCCTCCTGGTTGACGATGAAGTTGAGATCGCCACGGTTGTCGGCGGTGTCGCGGCCGCCGGAGTAGGAGAAGTACAGGTCCGAGAGGCGGTAGCAGCAGGCGCCGCTGTTCTGGTAGAACTGGCCGGACAGCGGGCTGTCCGGAATCGCCTGGAACACGCCCACGCGCACGCCGCGCTCGCGCACGCGGTCGGCTTCGTCCTGCAGCAGGCCGCCGAGCTGCTTGACGTTGATCTCCATCGCCTCCTTGGTATCCAGCCAGGCCGACACGGCATTGTTGACGTTGATCTTGGTCAGCATGTTGGTGGTGAACACCGGGATGCCGACCATGCTGCTGCCGTCGGCGCGGAACGCCGAGCGGGTCGGGTACAGCGTGGCATTGACCTTGGCCGCGACGAAATTGGCCGAGGCCACCGAGAACGCGGCGTCGGCCGCACGCGACACCGCACGCACCGAGGCGGCATCCTTGATATCGAACACGATCGGCGTCTTCAGGCCGTGCTGCTTGAAGTAGGAGAACAGTTCGTCCACGCGCGGCACGTGGTAGCCGGTGGTGGTGCGGCGGTCGGGCGTCAGCAGGAACAGGCCGCTCACCACCGACCACGGCGTCACCGTGATCGACGGGTTGTAGCCCTGGTTGTTCATCGGGTTGTACTTGGTTTCGCCGGCGCGGCTGGTCCACACGTTGGTGGTGCGGCCGAGGTTCCAGTCGTGCAGCACCACCGGCACGCCGTCGCTGGTCATCTTGATGTCCAGCTCCACGCCGTCCATGCACTGGTCGTTGGCGAGCTGCAGCGCGCCGCGCGAGTTTTCCGGCATGTCGGGGAAGTTGCCGTACTTGCCCCACAGGCCGCGGTGGGCTAGCACTACGGTATCGCCGCTGCTGTCGCCGAACAGGATGTTGCTCATCTTGGTGCCGACGGTGTCGTTGCAGTTGGCCAGCGCCAGCTGCGGCAGGGCGGACAGGGCGACCAGCGCGGCGAGCAGGCGACAGCTGCGCGCGAGGGGCGAGGGAATCGAGGGAATCTTCATTGGGCTGCGTCCGGTTCTGAAGCGAAAAGGGAGACACACGGGGGACGCGCCGCCAGGACGAGCCTGGCGGCGACGCGTTTGCATGCCCGGCGCGGACGTCTCGCGCAGAGCCGAGTCGCCGTGATCGGCGGCGGCTTTCGCGAAGAATTTAATAACTTGCTGTGAATAAATTATTTCCGGCGCACGACGTTTCCCGGAAGTGCGACCTGTAGCCATTGCGGCTACGGCATGCGTCCCCCGCTCGGCCGCATGCGGCGCTGGCGACACGCTCCACTTCGCGAAGAGCACGGCCCATGCCACCGCGGACGGCATCCCGGCGATTACGCGGTGCAGCAGAATGCGTATGGCAGGGCTATCGGCGACCTTGGGCCAGCCGCGAAGCGCAGACCCGCTCGAAACCGGTCAACGCAGCAGCAGCGAGAGCACGCGTGCGATGCGGTGGTACGGCGGCTTCAGCAGGTCGCTGCCGGCCCAGCGCGACTGCCACAGGATCGGCAGCGCCTTGCTGAAGGCGTCGAAGCCGGCGCGGCCGTGGTAGGCGCCCATGCCGCTGGGGCCGATGCCGCCGAACGGCAGCGCGTTGGCGGCGAAATGCAGCAGGCTGTCGTTGACGGTGACGCCGCCGGCGAGGGTGGCGTGCAGGATCGCCTCCACCTGCGCGCGGTCGTGGCTGAAGGGATACAGCGCCAGCGGCCGGTCGCGGCCGTTGATCGTCGCGATCGCCTCGTCCAGCGTGCGGTAGCTGCGCAGCGGCAGGATCGGGCCGAAGATCTCTTCCTGCATCAGCAGCGCATCGTCGCCAGGCTGCAGCACCACGGTCGGCACGATCAGGCGTTCGCGCTCGGCGCGCTCGGGTTCGACGCTGGCCAGTTCGACGACGTCCAGGCCGCGCGCGCGCGCATCGTCCAGGTAGCCGCGCAGGCGCCGGTACTGGCCTTCGTTGACGATGCGGGTGTAGTCGTCGGCCGCGGCGAAGTCGCCGTAGCGCGCCAGCACCTGCGCGCGCAGCGCCTGCACCAGCGCCGCGCTGCGGCCGGCATCGACCAGCACGTAGTCCGGCGCGATGCAGGTCTGTCCGGCGTTGAACCACTTGCCGGTGGCCAGACGCGCGGCGGCCTGCTGCAGCGGGTAGTCGGCGCAGACGATGGCCGGCGACTTGCCGCCCAGTTCCAGGGTCAGCGGGGTCAGGTTCGGCGCCGCGGCGGCCATCACCTTGCGCCCGACCGCGGTGGAGCCGGTGAACACCAGGTGGTCCAGCGGCAGCGCGGCGAACGCCGACGCCACCTCGGCACCGCCCAACGCCACTGCCGCCCGCTGCGGCGGGAACACCTCGGCCAGCAGCGCCTGCAGGAACTGCGCGGTGCGCGGGGTGTGTTCGGACGGTTTCAGATAGACGTGGTTGCCGGCGGCGATGGCGGTGGCCAGCGGGATCAGCGCCAGGTTGACCGGATAGTTCCACGGCGCGATCACCCCGACCACGCCGACCGGCACCGGCCGCACTTCGGCGCGCGCCGGCCACAGCCGCCAACCGGCGCCGACGCGCTGCGGCCGCATCCAGCGCCTGAGGTGGCGTAGCAGATGATCGATTTCGCCGAGCACGGTCATGCCGTCGGCGAGCAGCGATTCGTGGTGCGAGCGATGGCCGAAATCGGCAGCGATGGCGTCGGCCATTTCCGGCAGGCGCCGTTTCAGTGCCGCGCGCAGGCGCAGCAGGTCGTCGCGGCGTTGCGCCCGGTCGGGCTTGGCCGCCTGCCAGGCCGCGCGCAGCCGCTGCAGGGTGGCGGGCAGATCGGCGAGCGGCGTATCGGCGGCGCTAGGAGTCGGGTCGGAAATGGACATGCGCGCACTATACGATGCCGGCGCATGGCGCGATGCGGGTGGTGCTGGGCAGGCGTTGGCGATGTCAGCAAGCCAGCTCGAGATCGTGGGCGCCTGAGGGTTTGCCGCGTCGCGACTGAAGTCGCTCCCACATCGAGCCGACCGATGTACGTTCCCCACCTGCTGCCGATCGGCAACGCCGCTCGTTGTGGGAGGGGCTTCAGCCCCGACGCGATGGCCCCCAGGTCGCCGCTGAAAGCAGATATGCGCGCGCTACACGATGCTGGCGTATGGCGCGATGCGGGCGCTGCAGGACAGGCCGTGGCGATGGCAGCAAACCGGCTCGAGATCGTGAGCGCAGGCGCCTGAGGGTTTGTCGCGTCACGACTGAAGTCGCTCCCACAAGGGGGCGCTCGACTTGCTGTGGTTGTCAAAGGAGCTTGAGGCGTTCGAATGCGTGGCGCCGGCAATTCTGCTCGCGCTTCGATCCTGCCCCAGCAAGCATGGTTTGCGCCGAGTCGGGATGTCGCGGCTGAAGCCGCTCCTACAGGGTGCGCTTCGGCCATCGTGGGGGTTGGCGCCGCAGCGGTCACTCCTCGTCGAGCAACAATGCCTGCAGCTGCGCCAGCGTCGCCACTTCGTAGTGCGGCACGATGCCCTCGGGCGCCGGCAGACCGTGCGCGTTGAGCCAGCAGGTGTGCAGGCCTGCGGCCAGGCCGCCGGCGATGTCGGCGTGCGGGTTGTCGCCGACCATCAGCGCCTGCGCGCGCGGCGGATCGCCCAGTTGCGCCAGCGCGTGCGCGAAGATGCCCGGGTGCGGCTTGGCCACGCCGATCTGCTCGGAAATGGCGACGACCTCGAAGCGGTCGTGCAGGCCGGTGCGCATGAGACGCGCCTGCTGCAGCGCGGTGAAGCCGTTGGTGACCAACCCCAGCCGCGCGCGCCCGCGCAGCGCGTCGAGCAGCGCCACCGCGCCGTCCAGCGGCACGCACAGTTCGGCCATCGCCGCCAGGAACGCCGCGTTCAAGGTCTCCGGTTCGGTCTGCAGGCGTTGCGCCCAGGACGCGAAACGGCGTTGCTGCAATTGCAGCGCGGTGATCGTGCCGTTCTGGTACTCCACCCACAACGGCCGGTTGAGCGCGGTGTAGTCGGCGTAGTCCTGCTCGGCAAAGGCCACGCCGTAACCGGCGAACATGCGCTGCAGGCCGGCGTAGGCATCGAAGCGGAACAGCGTGTCGTCGGCGTCGAACAGGATCCAGCGGTAGCGCATGCGGCGGTCTGGGTACGGGCAAGGTACGCATGGTAAGCGCTTGCCGGCATGGGCCGCTTCTCCGCACGGCGCACGGCGCGTGCCGCAAACGACGACGCCGGCGCAAAGCCGGCGTCGCAGTGCCGGGAATGCCCGGCGCAAGGGGCCAAACCCTTACTTGGTGATGTCCACGTCCTTGGTCTCGCGCAGGAAGAACAGGCCGATGGCGAAGGTCATCAACGCGATGCCGATCGGGTACCACAGGCCGTAGTACATGTTGCCGGTCGCCGCGACCAGGGCGAAGGAAATGGTCGGCAGGAAGCCGCCGAACCAACCGTTGCCGATGTGGTAAGGCAGCGACATCGAGGTATAGCGGATCCGGGTCGGGAACAGCTCGACCAGGTAAGCGGCGATCGGGCCGTAGACCATGGTCACGTAGATCACCAGGATCCACAGCAACAGCAGCGTCATCGGCTTGTTGATGCGCGCCGGGTCGGCCTTCTCCGGATAGCCGGCGGCGGTCAGCGCGCCCTTCAGCTGCTTGCCGAACGCATCGGCCTTGGCCTTGGCCTCGTCCTTGCCCAGCCCGGCCGCCTCGTAGGCGGGTACCTGGGTACCGCCAATGCTGACCTGCGCCAGCGCGCCCGCCGCGGCCGGCTTGATCTCGTAAGGCACGCCGGCCTTGGCCAACGCCGCGGCGGCGACGTCGCAGGAGTTGGTGAACTTGGCCTTGCCGATCGGATCGAACTGGAAGCTGCAGGTCGCCGGATCGGCGACCACCGTGGCCGGCGCGCTCTGCCTGGCTTCTTCGATCGCCGGATTGGCGAAGTGGGTCAGGCCCTTGAAGATCGGGAAATAGGTGATCGCCGCCAACAGGCAGCCGGCGAGGATGATCTTCTTGCGCCCGATCTTGTCCGACAGCCAGCCGAAGATCACGAAGAACGGCGTGGCCAGCGCCAGCGCCGCGGCGATCAGCAGGTTGGCGGTGGTGCCGTCGACCTTCAGCGTCTGGGTCAGGAAGAACAGCGAGTAGAACTGGCCGCCGTACCAGACCACGGCCTGGCCGGCGGTGGCGCCGAGCAGCACCAGCAGCATCAGGCGGAAGTTGCCGTCCTTGAGGCTGTCGCGGAACGGCTGCTTGGAGCCCTTGCCCTCGGACTTCATCTGCTGGAACAGCGGCGACTCGCTCAACTGCAGGCGGATCCACACCGACACGCCGAGCAGCACGATCGAGACCATGAACGGAATGCGCCAGCCCCAGTCTTCGAACACCTCGGTCCCCAGGCTCATGCGCGTGCCCAGGATCACCAGCAGCGACAGGAACAGGCCGAGCGTGGCGGTGGTCTGGATGAAGCTGGTGTACAGGCCACGCTTGCCCGACGGCGCGTGCTCGGCGACATAGGTTGCCGCGCCGCCGTACTCGCCGCCCAGCGCCAGGCCTTGCACCAGCCGCAACACGATCAGGATGATCGGAGCGGCCATGCCGATGCTGGCGTAGTTGGGCAGGATGCCGACGATGAAGGTGGACAGGCCCATCAGCACGATGGTGACCAGGAAGGTGTACTTGCGGCCGATGCGATCGCCGAGGCTGCCGAAGAACGCGGCGCCGAACGGGCGTACCGCGAAACCGGCGGCGAAGGCCAGCAGCGCGAAGATGAAGCCGGTGGTCTCGTTGACCCCGCTGAAGAACTGCTTGGCGATGATCGCCGCGAGCGAGCCGTACAGATAGAAGTCGTACCACTCGAACACGGTGCCCAGGCTGGAGGCGAAGATCACCTTCTTGTGGCCCTTGGTCAGGGCCTGGCCCGACGGGTTGATGGCGGTGCTGGACATAGGAAGCTTCCCCTCCGAAGCGGGTGGTGTGGCGGTGGTGGCGATGGGGTGGTCGGTGGCGCGATCCGTCGCGGCTGCAAGGCGAGTCCGCGGCGGCGCGGCGCGCCCTCCCGGGCGCCGCGCCGCCGCAGCCTCAGAAGCTGTACTTGGTGGTGAACTGCAGGCGGGTGATGTCGCCCTTGGCGCCGCTTTCGATCTCGCGCTTGCCGTACATCAGCTCGGCGCCGACATCGACCTTGGGCATCGGCGTGTAGAAGATGTTGCCGCGGATGCTCTGCACGTTCTTGGTCACGCCCAGCCCGGTCAGCGCGGTGTCGTTGTCGTAGTCGCTGCGCGCGTAGATCAGGTTGGTGCGCAGCTTGGGCGAGAACGCATGGCGCCAGCCGATGTAGCCGGCGACCACGCCGACCGTGTCCAGGTCGCGGTCGGCCGCGTCGTAGACCGCATCCTGGGCGATGCCCAGGCCGATGTAGCGGCCGATGCCCTCGCCGCCGCTAAGCTGGTAGAACAGGCTGTCGCTGTCGCTGGCCACCCACTTGCCGCCCAGGGTCAGGCCGCCGGCGGCCTTGCTGGCGTTCGCGCCGGTGGCGCGGTTGTCCACCTTCAGCTGGCCGAGCAGGCCGCCGATGCCGAAGCTGCCCCAGTCGCCCTTCCAGCCGTAGCGCACGGTCAGGTCCGGCAGCGCGCCGCGGTCGGAACTGGCGCTGGTGATCACGCCGGCCGTGCTGCGGTTGTAGACGGTGGTTTCCGGGTTCTCCAGGGCGATGCTGAAGCCGCCGTTGGTGTAGCGCACCTGCGCCTGGCGCACGAAGATCACGCCGTCGGTGGGGCCGATGAAGTCGGCCGCTTCCGGCAGCGCCGCCGGGTCCATGAAGTTGGACCAGGTCTGGCCGGCCAGCCAGTGGTTCCAGTACATGTAGGCGTGGCGCAGGGTGGCGCCATAGGTGTTGGTGGCGGTCTGGGTGCCCAGCGAATTGCCGAAGAAATCCAGCTCCACCAGCGCGCCGGCCTTGTTGCCGCCCTCGGTGACGCTGTCCACGCCGAAGTTGATCCGCGAGAACTTGGCGTGCGCGTTGTAGTCGGTGCCGGACTTGCCGCCGCCGACCGGGGTCTGCCCGGGCAGGTACAGCGCGCGGCCGGTGGCGTCGTCGGCGAGCTGGCCGTCGCCGGTGCGGGTGGCCAGGAAGTCGGCCTTGATGAAGCCGCCGACCTTGAACGTGGTGCCGGGCGCGGCGCCGGGGGTGATCGTGGTCAGCTGGATCGGCGCCTTGCCGGCCGGCACCGCCGGTGCCGCGGCCTGGCTGGACTTCACTGCGGCGACCTCGCTCTGCGCCTGCGCGATCTGGCCCTGCTGCTGTTGCTGCGAGGACAGCAGCAGCTGGACCTGGCGTTCCAGCTCGGCCACGCGGGCTTCCAGCGCCTGCTCGCGCGCCGACGGGGTCTTGCCGCTCTGGGCGAAGGCCGCGCCCGGAGCGATCAGCGCGACGAACAGCGCGGCGGCCAACGGGCGCCGTGCCAAGGATGCGATGCGGTTGCTCATTACTCCCTCCCGAATAATGGATGTCCGCCGCGCGCAGGCACGGCTGTGTGCACAGTGCGCGCCGCGGCCGGTCGCGCCTATTGGCCATTAGTCGAACGGGACGGCGTTTACGACCATCGTCTAAAGCCCGGCGCGTGCGCGCTTAACAGTGAATGCGGCAAACTGCGCCATGACGCGCCGCCGCATGCGGCGCCCCGTTCATTGCAGAGGGCACCATGGCCGATATCTACCCCGTCGATCCGCAGTTCGCCGCCCGGGCACGGGTCGACAAGACCCAGTACCAGAGCCTGTACCGGCAATCGGTGGAACAGCCGGAGGCGTTCTGGGGCCAGGCCGCCGAGCGCCTGGACTGGTTCAAGAAGCCGACCCGGATCAAGGACGTGAACTTCGCCCTGGACGATTTCCGTATCCGCTGGTTCGACGACGGCGAGCTCAACGCCAGCGTCAACTGCCTGGACCGGCAACTGGCCACGCGCGGCGACAAGACCGCGTTGCTGTTCGAGCCAGACAGCGCGGACGCGCCGTCCTACAACGTCACCTACCGCGAGCTGTACGAGCGCGTGTGCCGCCTGGGCAATGCGCTGCGCGCGCTCGGCGTCAGCAAGGGCGACCGCGTCACCATCTACCTGCCGATGATTCCCGACGCGGCGGTGGCGATGCTGGCCTGCGCGCGCATCGGCGCGATCCACTCGGTGGTGTTCGGCGGCTTCGCGCCCAATTCGATCGCCGACCGGGTGATCGACTGCGGCAGCAAGCTGATCATCACCGCCGACGAAGGCCTGCGCGGCGGCAAGAAGATCCCGCTCAAGGCCAACGTCGATGCGGCGCTGAAGCTGCCCGGCACCACCACCGTGGAAACCGTGCTGGTGGTGCGCCACACCGGCGGCGCGGTGGACATGCAGGCCCCGCGCGACCGCTGGTTCCACGACGTGGTCGACAGCCAGCCGGCCGAGTGCGAACCCGAGCGCATGAACGCCGAGGATCCGCTGTTCATCCTCTACACCTCCGGTTCCACCGGCAAGCCCAAGGGCGTGCTGCACACCACCGCCGGCTACCTGCTGTACGCGGCCTACACCCACGAGACCGTGTTCGACCTGCGCGAGGACGACATCTACTGGTGCACCGCCGACGTGGGCTGGGTCACCGGCCACAGCTACATCGTCTACGGCCCGCTGGCCAACGGCGCCACCGCGCTGATGTTCGAAGGCGTGCCCAACTATCCGAACGTGTCGCGCTTCTGGGAGGTCATCGACAAGCACAAGGTCACGATCTTCTACACCGCGCCGACCGCGATCCGCGCGTTGATGCGCGAGGGCGAGGCGCCGGTCAAGCGCACCTCGCGCGCGTCGCTGCGCCTGCTCGGCAGCGTCGGCGAGCCGATCAATCCCGAAGCCTGGCGCTGGTACTACGACGTGGTCGGCGACGGCCGCTGCCCGATCGTGGACACCTGGTGGCAGACCGAGACCGGCGGCATCCTGATCACCCCGCTGGCCGGCGCGATCGACCTCAAGCCCGGCTCGGCGACGCTGCCGTTCTTCGGCGTGCAGCCGGCCCTGGTCAGCGCCGACGGCGAAGTCCTGGAAGGCGCCACCGAAGGCAACCTGGTACTGCGCGACTCGTGGCCGGGGCAGATGCGCACCGTCTACGGCGACCACCAGCGCTTCATCGACACCTACTTCCGTACCTACCCGGGCAGCTACTTCACCGGCGACGGCTGCCGCCGCGACGAGGACGGCTACTACTGGATCACCGGCCGCGTGGACGACGTCATCAACGTCTCCGGTCACCGCATCGGCACCGCCGAGGTGGAGAGCGCGCTGGTCTCGCATCCGAAGGTGGCCGAGGCCGCGGTGGTCGGCTTCCCGCACGACATCAAGGGCCAGGGCATCTACGCCTACGTGACCCTGGTGGCCGACGAACAGCCGAGCGAGGCCCTGCACAAGGAACTGGTGGCCTGGGTGCGCAAGGAGATCGGCCCGATCGCCGCGCCCGACCATCTGCAATGGGCGCCGGGCCTGCCCAAGACCCGCTCGGGCAAGATCATGCGCCGCATCCTGCGCAAGATCGCCGAGAACGCGCCCGACCAGCTCGGCGACACCTCGACCCTGGCCGATCCGTCGGTGGTCGATTCGCTGGTCAACGAACGGCTGGCGCGCTGATGCGCGCCGGGATTCGGGAGTCGGGATTGGGGATTTGCCAAAGCGGCTCCCCTTCTCGCTCTCACCCCTCGCACGACGCCGCGCCCTTGCTGTTGCGAATCCCCAATCCCGACTCCCGAATCCCCGCCCAATGCCCACCCTGCTGATCGCCGACGACCACCCCCTGTTCCGCGAGGCGCTGCGCGGGGCGGTGCAGCGGGTGATGCCGGGGGTGCAGCTGTACGAGGCCGACAGCGTCGAGGCGCTGTATGCGCTGGCCGACCATCATGCCGATGCGGACCTGCTGCTGATGGATCTCAACATGCCCGGCGCGCAGGGCTTCAGCGCGCTGGTGCACATGCGCGCGCTGCATCCGCAACTGCCGGTGGTGGTGGTGTCCGCGCGCGAGGAACCGACGGTGATGCGCCGCGCCCTGGACCACGGCGCGTTCGGCTTCATTCCCAAGTCGGCCGACTCCGACACCATCGGCCTGGCGCTGAGCACGGTGCTAGACGGCGAGCGCTGGGCGCCGCCGCAAGCGCACGACCTGCCGCCTACTGATCGCGCCGAACGCGAGGTCGGCCAGCGCCTGCGCGAACTGACCCCGCAACAGTTCCGCGTGCTGCAGATGCTCGGCGCCGGCCGCCTCAACAAGCAGATCGCCTACGACCTGGGCGTGTCCGAGGCCACCATCAAGGCCCACGTCACCGCGATCCTGCGCAAGCTCGGCGTCACCAACCGTACCCAGGCGGTGCTGATGGCCGGCAAGCTGGCCATCGACAGCGACGCCATCGTGCTGCCGCTGGAAGAGGATTGAGCGCGCGGCGTCCTGGCGGATGCGTGCGCGAAGATTCATCGTGGCGTGGCGTAACTGGTCGCTGCGCGCGCGGCCGGTGCGGCGCCATGTGTAGGCGGAGTTTCAAGCGCGACCTGTGTTTGCGTAGCGCGGTATTCGCGAGCGCCCTCCTCCAAGCTGTAGCTGCGCCTGAAGGTTTCGGTCGCGGCTGAAGCCGCTCCTACAGGAACAGGAACTTGCGGCATGTTCGCCGGGTGCACTGTAGATACCGTCTTCCCCGCTAACAGGCAAGCGCCTTTTTAGGATCGAAGTGGGTGCGTGATTTGAGGACGCCATAGGCCAGATGCAGCAGCTTGCGCATGGCGGCGCAGATGATCTGTTTGTTG
>Ga0209371_1000241_pt1 | contig 68278 bp, 54 predicted proteins | sample AgamicAtAmrz_FD_187165 | JGI IMG/M metagenome (GOLD analysis project Ga0209371, IMG submission 187165) | Agave microbial communities from Guanajuato, Mexico - At.Am.rz (SPAdes) (version 2) | ecosystem: Host-associated > Plants > Roots > Rhizosphere | place: Guanajato, Mexico | collected 2012-06-07
ACGGTGAAAAAGGCTAAACTTCGACATCATTCCAACGACCAACAGACCCAGAGGCTCAAACCAACGTGGCTCAATTCGTCTATAGCATGCATCGCGTCGGCAAAGTGGTTCCGCCGAAGCGTCATATCCTGAAAAACATCTCGCTCAGCTTCTTCCCAGGCGCAAAAATCGGCGTCCTCGGTCTGAACGGTGCGGGTAAATCTACCCTGCTGCGCATCATGGCCGGCATCGATAAAGACATCGAAGGGGAAGCGCGTCCACAGCCAGGCATCAAGATTGGCTACCTGCCGCAGGAGCCGCAGCTGAATCTTGAACACACCGTGCGTGAGTCGGTTGAAGAGGCGATGTCCGAAGTGGTTGGCGCCCTGAAGCGCCTGGACGAAGTTTACGCCCTCTACGCCGAAGAGGATGCAGATTTCGACAAGCTGGCCGCTGAACAGGGTCGTCTGGAGGAGATTATCCAGGCGCACGACGGTCACAACCTGAATACGCAGCTGGAACGTGCAGCCGATGCGCTGCGCCTGCCAGACTGGGAGGCGAAAATCGCGAACCTGTCCGGTGGTGAACGCCGCCGTGTCGCCCTCTGCCGCCTGCTGCTGGAAAAACCAGACATGCTGCTGCTGGATGAACCGACCAACCACCTGGACGCCGAATCTGTCGCCTGGCTGGAGCGCTTCCTGCATGACTTCGAAGGCACCGTCGTGGCGATTACGCACGACCGTTACTTCCTGGACAACGTGGCGGGCTGGATTCTGGAGCTGGACCGCGGCGAGGGCATTCCGTGGGAAGGTAACTACTCCTCCTGGCTGGAGCAGAAAGATGCGCGTCTGGCACAGGAAGCTTCTACCGAAGCCGCTCGTCGTAAGTCGATCGAGAAAGAGCTGGAGTGGGTGCGTCAGGGTACCAAAGGCCGTCAGTCTAAAGGCAAAGCCCGTCTGGCACGCTTTGAAGAGCTGAACAACACGGACTACCAGAAGCGTAATGAAACCAACGAACTCTTCATTCCGCCAGGTGCCCGTCTGGGTGACAAAGTGCTGGAAGTCAGCAACCTGCGTAAATCGTACGGCGATCGTGTGCTGATTGATGACCTCTCCTTCTCCGTGCCGAAGGGTGCGATTGTCGGGATCATCGGTCCGAACGGCGCAGGTAAATCGACGCTGTTCCGTATGATGTCCGGTCAGGAACAGCCCGATTCCGGCAGCATCGTGCTGGGCGAAACTGTGAAGCTGGCCTCCGTCGATCAGTTCCGTGACAGCATGGATAACGCCAAAACCGTATGGGAAGAGGTTTCCGGCGGTCAGGACATCATGCGTATCGGTAACACCGAGATGCCAAGCCGCGCTTATGTCGGCCGCTTTAACTTTAAAGGCGTCGATCAGGGTAAACGCGTCGGCGAACTGTCGGGCGGTGAACGCGGTCGTCTGCACCTGGCGAAACTGCTGCAGGTTGGCGGCAACATGCTGCTGCTCGATGAGCCCACCAACGACCTGGACATCGAAACCCTGCGCGCGCTGGAAAACGCCCTGCTGGAGTTCCCGGGCTGTGCCATGGTGATCTCGCATGACCGCTGGTTCCTGGACCGTATCGCCACCCATATTCTGGATTATCAGGACGAAGGCAAAATCGAATTCTTCGAAGGTAACTTTACCGAATATGAAGAGTACAAGAAGCGTACCCTCGGCGCAGACGCGCTGGAGCCGAAGCGCATCAAGTACAAGCGTATGACGAAGTAAGCGCTTTAAGGGCGGCAGCGATGCCGCCCTTTTATGGCTGTTGTTGCTGTAAAATGGCGGGATGCTGCTGTTTGCGGGAAGTAAGGTAAGCCTGGCCAGATTGGTCCTTTACTATTGCCCCATTTTCTTTCATGCGATAGGTTGCATCATCCGTCGTAAAAGAAAGCCCTAAATTTCTGCCGTAACTGACAGTAAAAACTTTATCCTTTTCTATACAATTTCCCGGCACAGGGCGAAGGGAAACTGTAATGCAGCCATCTCTCTACACTCCTTGTATTAATATCCGTTGTCTTCTTCACAAAGAAAAGAAGCCGACAAAAACCCGGATTATCTATCCCTGGATTCTCAGACTCTTTTTTCAGAAAATCCATTTCTCAATAAATTTTAGATTCATGCATTATTTAACGTTTAATCGCCTATAAAATTTTCCTTATCTGAGCATGATAAGAACGGATAGCATATTTACTGCAACATCATTTTCTGCGACCAGGATCAAAGTTAAAGGAGAGGGTCAGACCTTTTATTTAATGCTCAGCGATAAAACGCCCTGAATACCTCTGACTGCAGCGCAAACTCAATAAAGCGCGCCAGCGCAGGTGACTGCAGTTTGCGGCCCGGATAGACCAGCCACAGCTCATTGCCTTCGACCTCCCATTCCGGCAACACCGGCACCAGCCGGGGGTCGGCCATCGGCCCGTCGGTCAGGAAATGCGGCAGCAGCGTAATGCCCGCATCGCCCAGCGCCGATTCGCGCGCGTAGAGCAGATTATCCGTAAGATGGCCTGCCGGCAGCAGCCAGCGATAGAACTCTTCATCGCGCTGCAGCACCCATTCATTCCAGGCGCGATGCGCAATACAGCGATGGGCCGACAGCTGCTGGGGATGGACCAGCGGGGGATGCTGGCCGAGATAGTGCTGCGAAGCGACCAGCCGTCGCGGGCAGTTACCTATCCGGCGGCCAATCAGCGACGACTCCTGCGGCTGACCGGTGCGCAGCGCCACATCAAACCCCTCCTGCACCAGGTCGCGCATCTCATCCGATATCGACACATCCAGCGTCACATCAGGATAAAGGCGTAAAAACGCCGCGTTACAGCGCGCCAGCAGCGTGGCGCCAATGCCCGCCGGGCTGGTGATACGCAGGCGGCCGCTGGGGTTGTCACGCAGGCTGGCAATCGCCTGATCGGCACGTTCACTGGCCTGCATCATCTCCTGGCAGTGCAGCAGATAGCGTTCACCGGCAAAGGTCAGATTGAGCTGGCGGGTGGTGCGATTCAGCAGCCGAATCCCCAGCCGCTGCTCCAGCTGGCTGATGCGCTGGCTTACGCTTGATTTCGGCAGCCCGGCCCGTTCTGCCGCAGCGGTAAAGCTGCCGCACTCCGCGACCAGCGCGAAAAGCGCCATATCCTGCCACTGCCGAAAGGCCATTGTTCACCTCAGACGAACACTCTATGAAAGATTGTCCATCTTATCACCGCTAAAACCAGGTTCTACACTTAAAGCCGGTTCTGAAAGAGTCGCCATTCGGCCATGTAAGCGTGGCGCAGCCCGACAACAGGTTTGCCGCGCCACGGTCAGCATGGCAGAGACACGTTCCAGGCTGAGAGCCTGATTAAACAGGAAAATGCTATGTCTATTCGCGCTATCGCAGTTAATCCGGAAAGTCCTGAAAACTTCACAGAGATTTTCCCTGAATCCCTGACGCCCGGTGAGTATGACCTGCGTGTCGAAGTGAAAGCGGCGTCGGTCAATCCGGTCGACACCAAAGTACACAAAGGGGCGATGAAAAATGGCCTTGAGCAGCCGCGGATCCTCGGCTGGGACGCCAGCGGCGTGGTGCTGGAAGTCGGCAGCAAAGTCAGCAACTTTAAGCCTGGCGACGAAGTCTTCTATGCCGGTGATCTGACCCGTCCAGGCAGCAACAGCACCGAGCAGCTGGTGGATTCACGTATTACCGGTCATAAACCGGAAAGCCTGGACTGGGCTCAGTCGGCAGCGATCCCGCTGACCGCCCTCACCGCCTGGGAAGGATTGTTTGAGCGACTGAACCTGGAGAACGCCACGGCCGACCAGACGCTGCTGATCGTCGGCGGCGCGGGCGGTGTCGGATCGCTGGCGATCCCGCTGGCAAAACTGCGCAGCAAGGTGCAGATCATCGCGACCGCCTCACGTGAAGATTCCGCGCAGTGGTGCCGCGATCGCGGTGCCGATCGGGTGATCAACTACAAAGATATGATTGGCGAGCTGGAGAAACAGGGGATTAAGCAGGTTGATTATATCTTCTGCCTGAATGATACCGACGGTCACTGGGAAACCATGGCAAAACTGATCGCCCCTCAGGGCCATATCTGCACCATCGTCGAAAACGAACATCCGCTGTCGATGGATCAGCTGAAGCTGAAAAGCGCCGCGCTGCACTTCGAGCTGATGTATACCCGCAGCATGTTCAACACGCCGGACATGGCGCGCCAGGGTGAGATTCTGGATGCGGTGTCGGCGCTGCTGGATGAGGGAAAACTGCAGACAACGCTGAGCGAGACGCTGCACGGCCTGAGCGTGGAGACGCTGAAAGCCGCCCACCAGCGGGTGCTGGAAGGCCACATGCGCGGTAAAGTGGTAATGGTCTATTAATATCCCGATCCGGCTGCCAGGCGGCAGACCGGATCACCGCAGGCGTTACGGCTGGGCGTTTTTCTCGCCCAGCATCGCCTTCACCAGCTCAATGCAGCGCAGGAAGCGGGTATCATAGTCATCTTCCTGGACGTGCAGAAAATCGATGTTATTTTCCCGCAGCATCGTCACCAGCATCGACTGAAACTCCCGACGATCCACCGAACTGCCCAGACTGCGCAACCCATCGGCAACCCAGGGCACGTTGTTTTCCAGCAGAATCACCAGATCAAAGCGATATTCATCGATCAGCGCCTGCACAAAGGGATGTTCACGCCCCTCATACTTCAGGCAGAACGCCTGCGTAGTCACGAAATCGGTGTCGATAAACGCCACTTTGTTGGCATATTTAACGGCAAAATCGATGTACTGCGCCTGCCCCAGTGCGATCTTGTCGTAATCCGAATATTGCAGCGCCATCTCGTCGCCGCCCAGATGGGAGAAGACGTAGTCGCGGCCATACTCCCAGGCGCTGGTGGTATTGAAGATATTGGCGAGCTTATTGACCAGTGTCGATTTGCCGCTGGATTCGCCACCGAGGATCGCCACGGTGCGGACAAAGAACGGTTTTACTTCGGTGGGAATGTAGTCCCAGAAGCGGAACGGATCCTGACGGATCTGCGCGCCGCTGATGCTCATAAAGGATCGGCTGGGATCGACCAGCACGGTCTGAATCCCCAGATGCTGCTGATACATCTCGGCATCGGGCGCTTCACTGGTGTAGATACAGTCCGCCAGTATCCCCTGTTCGCTGAGGAATGCACTGACGCCCCGGCTCCAGACATCCCAGCCGTGCGGATAGGGTTCAATCCCCTCTTCATTAAAAGCGTGGATGCGGATATTTTTCTGATACTTGAAGGTCTGCAGCAGCCAGCGCAGACGATCGCTGACCGTCGGCTGCTGGGACATTGCGCTGTTCTCAAACAGTTCGCGGTCGCGCGGCTCGTCGTAGCCCATGATGATATGCAGCTCATCCACCTGGCTGCAGGCGCGCTGGATCAGATAGATATGGCCGGTGTGCAACGGATAGAACTTACCGAATATCACCCCTATCCGTTTATCGCGGCGCGGAAACTCCAGGCCCAGAAAGCGGTGCAGCGCCTCCAGCTTCTGGGCGCTGGGGCTTTTGATTTTGGCATTGAGCAACTGGCTCAGATAGCCTTTCGTCATGCCGCTGGCATCAGCGACCTGTTGCAGCGTGTGACCCTGCTGGCGGATGGCCGTTCTCAGATATTCAAACGACGACATGTCGTGCCTCCTGCATCGGTGCGGTTAAGGTGGGAGCGGCCTGTCACGCATTCAGAATGCCAGGCCGCAGGCGCGTTACAGTTCGTCGAGAATGGCCAGCGCATCGGCCAGCTTCTTCACGCTAAATACCTGCATTCCGGCAATCGGTTTTTTCGGCGCATTACCGGCAGGCACAATCGCGCGTCTGAAGCCGTGCTTCGCCGCCTCAGAGATACGTTCCTGACCGCTGGGCACCGGGCGGATTTCACCGGCCAGCCCGACTTCGCCGAAGATCACCAGATCCTGCGGCAGCGGACGGTCGCGCAGACTCGACACCATCGACAGCATCAGCGCCAGGTCCGCACCGGTTTCGGTGACTTTGACGCCGCCGACGACGTTGACGAACACATCCTGGTCCGCCATCTGCAGCCCACCGTGACGATGCAGCACCGCCAGCAGAATCGCCAGACGGTTCTGTTCCAGCCCCACTGCCACGCGGCGCGGATTGCCCATCATCGAGTGATCAACCAGCGCCTGAATCTCCACCAGCAGCGGTCGCGTCCCCTCCCACAGCACCATTACGGAGCTGCCGGAGGTAATCTCTTCGCCGCGCGACAGAAAGATCGCTGACGGGTTGCTGACTTCGCGCATGCCCTGCTCCGTCATGGCAAATACGCCCAGCTCGTTGACCGCACCGAAACGGTTTTTATGACTGCGCAGGGTGCGGAAGCGGGAATCGGCATCGCCATCCAGCAGAACCGAACAGTCGATGCAGTGCTCCAGCACTTTCGGACCCGCCAGCGAGCCATCTTTGGTGACATGGCCGACCATGATGATGGCGACACCGCGCGTTTTGGCAAAGCGCGTCAGATAGGCGGCGGTTTCACGCACCTGGGCGACGCTGCCGGGTGACGACTGGATCTCTGCCATGTGCATCACCTGGATCGAGTCAATCACCATCAGTTGCGGCTGCTCCTGCTCGGCGATCAGGCAGATCTGTTCAATGCTGGTTTCCGACAGCATATTCACATTTTCGGTGGGCAATCCCAGACGATGGGCGCGCATCGCCACCTGCTGCAGTGACTCTTCACCGGTCACGTAGAGGGTTTTCATCCCCTCTGACAACCGGCACATCACCTGCAACAGCAGCGTCGATTTACCGGCGCCAGGGCTGCCGCCAATCAGGATGGCGCTGCCCGGTACTACGCCGCCGCCCAGCACCCGGTCAAACTCTTTAAAGGTGGTTGAGAAACGCGGCAGCGCCTCCAGGCTGATTTCAGAGAGTTTCTGAACCCGGCTGGTGCCGGCGCTGCCGGCGTAACCGCTCAGGCGCTCATTGCGCGCAGCCGCGGGCGAGGCGGCGATGCGCACCTCGGTGATGGTGTTCCAGGCGTGACAGGCGCTGCATTGCCCCTGCCAGCGTGGGTAATCTGCGCCACATTCGTTACAGACAAATGCGCGTTTTGCCGCTTTGGCCAAATCAATACCTCAGTTAACGCTCTTCGTGGATCAGGCTGCCGGTCAGGATGCAGAACACCCCCATGAGATCGGCATGACGAATGGTGACCGCAGTCTGCTCATTCACCTTAGGTTTAGCATGGAACGCAATGCCCAGTGCTGCGGCTTTGATCATCAGCAGGTCATTGGCACCATCGCCGATCGCCACTGTCTGTTCCGGCGCAATGTTAAAACGCTGCGCCAGCTTCTTCAGGGTATCGGCTTTGTATTGTGCGTCGACAATCGGCCCCAGCACCTTGCCGGTCAGTCTGCCGTCGCGAATCTCAAGCTCATTAGCCGCCACCGCAGACAGATGCAGCCTGTCACGCAGATATTCGGCGTAGTAGGTAAAGCCGCCGGAGGCGATGGCAACCTGCCAGCCCAGCGCCTGTAGTTTCTGCGTCAGCGTCGTCAGCCCCGGCATCAGCGGCAGGTTATCACGCACCTGCTTCAGGATATTGGCGTCTGCGCCCTGCAGGGTTGCGACGCGCTGGCGCAGGCTGGCGGCGAAGTCGAGTTCCCCGCGCATTGCGCGCTCCGTGACGTCCGCCACCTGCTCGCCGCAGCCCGCCAGTTTTGCGATCTCGTCGATGCATTCGATCTGAATGGCGGTGGAGTCCATATCCATTACCAGCAGGCCCGGCGCTTTGAGCCACGGGATTTTACCCAGCGGCGCCACGTCCAGCCCGGCATCGTGCGCCAGCTTGCTGGCAAACGGCGTCAGCGATCCCGCCAGGCGAATCACCTGATACTCATCGACATTCCAGGCGCTGACGATCACCATCGCGGCACCCAGCTGATGCTGATAATCAGTCAGGCGCTGCTTATCCAGCCCGCGGCCATACAGCAGCCAGCCGGTGCGGCCAGCGCGATAATCCAGCGGCATCACTTCATCACCGCTAAGAGAAAGGGGCAAACCCGGCCAGAGAGAGACATCGGCGGGAAGATCGCACCAGGTTAAACGATTTGGCATCACAGCTCCTGTAGGGACAACAAAACCACGCAAGAGGCTACCTTGTCTGCGCCGCTTCTGGCAACATAATCTCCAGGCTTTCTGTTGTGATATGACCCGGATGATTAATGGCTAAAACCGCACTGAAATTTCGCTTGCATCGAACCGTGATCGTGCTCATCTCGATGGCGCTGCTGGTCGTCCTGATGCAGGGCGCTTCCTGGTTCAGTCTGGGTCATCAGACGGCACGCTCTGAGCAGGTTGAGGAGCTGGCGCATACCCTCACCAGTCAGGTGGCATTCAGCCTTAAGCCGTTGATGGACAACAGTGAAAACAACCGTAATCAGATCGAGGCGATTCTGAACCAGATGACGGCAAACAGCCGTATTCTGGATGCGTCAGTCTACGACGGCGACGGCAGCCTGGTGGCCCACAGCGGCGAAAATATCAACGTCCGCGATCGGCTGGCGCTCGACGGTCAGCGTGCGGGCAGCTATTTCAATCATCAGATCGTGCAGCCGCTGGCCGGAGACGAGGGTCCGCTGGGCTTTCTGCGCGTAACGCTCGACACCCATGTGCTGGTCACTGATTCACATCAGGTCGATAACACCACCAATATTCTGCGCCTGATGATGCTGCTGGCGCTGGCCATCGGCATTATCCTCTCCCGTACTCTGCTGCGTCATCGCCGGACCCGCTGGCAGCAGTCGCCGTTTCTGCTGACCGCCAGCACGCCGGTGAAAGAGGATCGTGACGACGACGACGAGAAGAAAGCGTAGCGCGCTGGCACTGCGATCATGATAAACAAAAAGGCCCGCATAGCGGGCCTTTTTGATCGCAAGGTGCGTGCGTCGCCGGTCAGCCGATCAGCAACGCTTCCAGCTCCGCCAGCGATTTCACCTGCCAGGTCGGTTTAATCTGTTCCGGCAGCGGCCGGGTGCCATGATCGAGCCAGCAGGTTTTCAGCCCCGCATTCATGCCACCCAGAATGTCCGATTCCGGGGTATCACCTACCATCAGCACCCGCTGGCGATCCGGATTACCCATCTGTTCCAGCGCATAATCAAAAATCGCTGCCGCCGGTTTGGGCACCCCGACCTGCTCAGAGATCACCAGCGCCGAAAAGTAATCGCGGAAACCGGTGCGCTCCAGACGGATCTGCTGCAGCGCGGTGAAACCGTTGGTGATGATGCCCATCTTCACCCGCCCATGCAGCTGGTTCATCAGGCTGACTGCGCCCGGCAACGGTGTGCAGATCTCGCCCATTGCACTGAGGAAACCGCTGTTGAGGATCTCAGGGGCGACGCTGAGCTTTTCGCTCCAGTGATTAAAACGCTGCGTCTGCAACTGTAACGCCGAAATCGTGCCGTTCTGATAATCGACCCAGAGCGGCTTGTTTATTGCCTGATAGTCGTTGTAGTCCTGGTCGGTGAACTGCACATCGTAACCCGCGAACAGGCGCTGCAGACCGGCGAACGCGTCGAAATGAAAAAGGGTATCGTCTGCATCAAACAGGATGCAATCCCAGTGTTCTGACATGAAAACTCCTCTATGCGGCTACAGCGTCAGCGCCATCAGAATGGCATCTTCACGGCCGCTGGCAGTGGGATAATAGTTGGGACGACGACTGACCTGATTGAAGCCAAGCTGCTCATAGAGCGCGATAGCGGGCAGATTTGAGGCCCGCACTTCCAGCCACAGCGTCAGCACATTGCGTTCGATCAACGCCGCAATCAGATGCTGCAATAGCTGGCGGCCTAATCCCCGACGCTGAAATGCAGGATCGACCGCAATATTGAACAGAGAGGCTTCGTCGAGGACCACCTGGGTAATGGCGAACGCGGCCATTTTGTCGCCGACGTCAAGTCGCAGATTGAGGAAACGTTCGCCCTGATTGCTGGCGAAGGTCTGCTCACGCCAGGGAAATGCGTGGCTGCGGCACTCAATGGCAAAGGCTTCCGCCAGATCGTCAGGGGTGAGGAAAGAGATGGCTGTCATGGTTACACATCTGTTGCCAGAGCGCGCGTCTGGCGACGCCGCTGCTGATCAGTTCATTAAAAGAGGCACTGCTCAGTGCCACGCCATTGAAGGTCTGTTCGCTCTCAACACCCAGCAGCCAGCCCGCGCAGTTCAGCGTTTCCGGCAGCATCTGCAGCTGATCCGGCGTGACGGTCATCACCTCGGCAGGCTGCAGATGGAGGGCATGCAGCACGTCGCGCATCAGCGGCTCTTCCAGACCGGGCGGCACCTCAGCGACAATGATTAACTTCGTGTCCGGGGCCAGCGTGACGGCAATTTCGCCCTGAAGCACGCGCGGGCGGCGCAGTTGATACTGCGTAATTCCCATTTGCTGTAAAAGCCAGTCGCGCCTGGACGTCATGGTGTTACCTGTTCTGCTGCCTGATTGCGACGCTATGCTAGCAAACCCATCGAACATGCGCCAACAAAGCACTATAATCCCCGCTCAGATCTTACAGGAGCCCCACATGTCTGCTTTTTCCCCGGCCAGCGAAGTTATTCTGCGCCACAGTGATGAATTTACCGCCCGCCATGTCTTATTTGCTGGCGATCTGCAGGATGACCTGCCCGCTCAGCTGGAAACCGCCTCGTCGCGTGTGCATACCCAGCAGTATCATCACTGGCAAAACCTCAGCCGTCGTATGGGCGAGCAGGCGCGTTACGGCATGGTGGCGCAGGCGGAAGATGTGCAGGGGTGCGATACGCTGATCTACTTCTGGACGAAAAATAAGCCGGAAGTACAGTTCCAGCTGCAGAACCTGCTGTCACTGCTGCCGGTAGGCTGCGACGTATTCGTGGTCGGTGAAAACCGCAGCGGCGTGCGCAGTGCCGAAGGTATGGCGGCGTCATGGGTGAAACTGGAGAAAATCGACAGCGCCCGTCGCTGTGGGCTCTACCATGGTCGCCTCGACAAACAGCCTGAGTTTGATGCCAGCAGCTTTGGTCATCAGTATCAGCTGGATGATCTGACGATTCACACCCTGCCTGGCGTCTTCAGCCGTGACGGTCTGGACAGCGGCAGTGCCCTGCTGCTCTCGACCTTTGCCCCGCACACCAAAGGTAAAGTGCTGGATATGGGCTGTGGCGCGGGCGTGATGGCCGCTTCGCTGTCTGCCGTTTCACCGAAAGTCCGTCTGTGGCTGTGCGACGTGCACGCGGCAGCGATTGAAGCGAGTAAAGCGACGCTGGCGGCCAACGGCATTGAGGGCGAGGTTTTTGCCAGCAACGTCTTCTCTGATGTCACCGGCCGTTTCGACATGATTATTTCTAACCCGCCTTTCCATGAAGGGACGCAGACCAGCCTCGATGCGGCGCAGGCGCTGATCCGGGGCGCGGTGAAACATCTGAACACCGGCGGTGAGCTGCGTATCGTGGCCAACACCTTCCTGCCCTACCCTCAGGTGCTGGATGAAACCTTTGGCAGCCACGAAGTCATTGCCCAGACCGGTCGCTTCAAAGTTTATCGTGCCGTCTATGGTCGTGGCGCGAAGGCGCGCTAAGCGCTTTTTTTCGCCATTAATCGCACTGCCGGGCTGAAAACGTTGCTTTTTGCAGCGATCGTTTCAGCCCGATGAAATAGTTGTTGACGCAAAGAGTAAAATCTCTAGAATGCGCCTCCGTGGTTGTAACATTCTCAGGGTGTTACGGGTATGCGAAGGTGGCGGAATTGGTAGACGCGCTAGCTTCAGGTGTTAGTGTCTTAACGGACGTGAGGGTTCAAGTCCCTCTCTTCGCACCAAAATCACAGATTTCATATCGCGAGCACTGCGCGAAGGTGGCGGAATTGGTAGACGCGCTAGCTTCAGGTGTTAGTGTCTTAACGGACGTGAGGGTTCAAGTCCCTCTCTTCGCACCAATGCGGTGATATGAAAAGACAACCCGATGCGAAGGTGGCGGAATTGGTAGACGCGCTAGCTTCAGGTGTTAGTGTCTTAACGGACGTGAGGGTTCAAGTCCCTCTCTTCGCACCAGCGTTGTCATCCTCAGGTCGTTTCCGGCCGTGCTTCTCTTCCTCAGCTATTCCCTTTTACCTTTTCACCCCGCTTAGTTTTTATTGAATTGCCCTGTTTCGTTTTTCAACGCCTCTGCTGCGCTAGTTCAGCTGAAAGTTTACAGAAACCGCCGCCAGTCCGCCCGCTAACGCCAGACACGACGGCAGCAGCAGGTAATGGCGCAGACGATGGTTAAACAGCATGACGACGGTCAGCAGCAATGCTACGGTCATCACCATCCGCCACTGGCTGAAGCTGGGTTCCCATAAGGCGAACAGCGGCAGCGCGATGCAGGGCAGCAGAACGCCCCAGGCACTGTCCAGTTTTTTCCCCAGCATCCAGCTGACACCCCACAGGCCGCAGGCCGCAACAATCGCTATTCCCATGACAGAAATCCCAAATGATAAGCATTCCCATTATCATATAGCAGTTTTGCCCATGCTGCAGCGTGTTTTTGTCAGTGCCGGCACCAAAGATGACAGACCAGTTGGAAAATGCTAGATTGCGGCCGATAAGACTTTTAATAACAGCAATAATTATCTGACTGGCAGAAGCTATTCTGCCGGCTTGCGCTTTGGTATTTCAGGGTCGCCGCGAGTATTTACAATGAAATTACAATCTTATGAAGAGCTTAAACAGAGCAAATACCGGCTGTCGGTCATGCTTTTTCTTTTTCTTAATCTCGCCATTTCACTTTTTTTTCTTCTGCCAATAATTAACGTTGAAAAGCGTGATACCACCCTGCCGCTCGTCTGTATCATGGCCTTCAGCGGTATCATATTAATAACCTATTTAATCTGGCCTAAAGCAAGACTTCCCCTGTTAAATCCCGTGGCGCTGCTGCTCGGCATGCTCTGGGCCTGGCACATTAATTATCGCTTTCATCAGATATTTTATTTTGATGGGGGCTTTCTTATTATCAGCTTAATCAGTCTGTTATTTATCAGTGCGATCGCTCTCAGCGATTATCTGGCGGCTTTCTGGCTGCATGTGACACCACCGGTACTGACCGTGGTACTGCTCGATAATGCGCAACATCTGCCGCTGATTATGCTGACCATTGCCCTGCCGCTCATAGGCTTTTCGCTTCAGCATTTCATGCGCCGACGCGCCGACAATTTTACGCTGCGCCTGATGCATCAGCTTTATGAAGAGAAAGAGAGCTTCAGTGACCTCAGCATGCTCGACCCGCTGACCGGGCTCTATAACCGCCGTGGCCTGAAGAACCGGCTCGATAATATTCTGAAAAACCACGCGGGCAGTCATTATGTGCTGCTGCTGGATATCGACCACTTCAAAGCCTATAACGATAACTATGGCCATGCGATGGGCGACCAGGCGCTGGCGCGCGTCTCTGTCGCCATTCGCGATGCGGTGCGTTCACGTGATGTCGTCACCCGCTATGGCGGCGAAGAGTTTCTGGTGCTGATGACCAACGTGAACAGCTCAATTGCTCTGAAACTGGCTGAACGCATTCGCCAGTATGTGGTGGATTTAGAAATTCCTCACCTTTTCAACGAAACCGTTTCAACCCACGTCACCATCAGCGCCGGGATCGCGCCTATTTATGATGACGAGTTCGATCAAGCCGTCGCCAATGCTGACAGTGCCCTCTATGTGGCCAAAAATCAGGGGCGGAACACGATCCTTGCCTGGGAAGATCTGCCACGGAAACCGCAACAGACCGCCAGCGAACCAACCTGAATAATCACATGTCTGTCCGTTATCAGGAGATTCTGCCGTGACAGGCCCTGCCCTGTCCGCGCTGATCTCCCCCGTTATCGCCTGCGCATCCCCCTGCCAGCTGAAGATTTTTTGCACGACTTGTAGAGTTAATCAATAACGATTATCATTTGCTTTCTTATCTACACATTTCGCGAGTCGTCATGGCAACCGCTTCAGTTCAGGAACAGCGTTTCAACGCTCAGTTGATGATCTTCCGGCAGAACGACCGCCCGCTGGCGGAAAGCCTGCATGAGCAACTGCAACAGCAGCGCAGCTATCTGCTTGAATCAACGAAGTTCAGTCAGCCTGCCCCCCATGACTCGCAGACACTCGCTGCATGGTCACAGGCCGCAAACTTTACCTCGCTTATTCAGCGCTACAGCGATTATCTCTATCGCGACCATCCTGATGCGGTTCGGGAAGCGAAGCCGGTGCTGTCACTCTGGGCGCAATGGTATTTTGGCCTGCTGCTGCCGCCGTTGATCATGGCCTTGCTGCAGGAGTCCCGCGCGCTGGACTGCTCGCCTGAGCATATCCGCGTCGGCTTCCATCAGCATGGTCATCCGGCAACGTTCTGGATTGATGTACAGGAAGATGAGGAGGCGCGCTATCTGAATCCCCGGCAGCGCATTGATCGCCTGATTCAGCAGCATCTTATTCCGGTTGTGAACGGCATTACGCAGCATGGTGATATCAATGCCCGCCTGATCTGGAACAACATGGGCTACTCATTCCAGTGGTTTCTGGGTGAGCTGAAAAGCCAGATCGATGAGGCGCAGGTATTGCAGCTGGAGCAGGCACTGTTCTTCAGTCAGCGGCTGCTGGATGGCAGCGAAAATCCTCTTTACCGCACCATGATCCCACGAAACGGTGAGCTGGTCCGTCGCAGCTGTTGCCAGCGCTATCGCATTCCGGATGTCGAACAATGCGGCAACTGCACTCTGAGCGGCAGCTGAACAGAGATCATTCCCGCGAATTCTCCGTTTATCTCGTTTACAGGCACTGAGGCTTGTGGCAATTTTTACGCCTTCGATCAGCCTGGAGAGAAAGATGAGTCTGGAGTCCGTGCGCCAGTTCTTCGCCGAACACGCCCCTGAAATTGAAATTATTGAACTGGCCGGGAGTACCGCAACGGTCGCCATGGCTGCCCGCGCCCACGGCGTGACGCCGGGAGAGATTGCGAAAACGCTGTCATTGAAAGTAAAAAACGATGTGGTGCTGATTGTGACACGCGGTGATGCCCGACTGGATAACCGCAAACTGAAAGCGGCGCTCGGCGCGAAGGCGCGGATGCTCAGCGTTGATGAAGTGATCAACTGGACCGGCCATCCGGTGGGCGGCGTCTGTCCTTTTGGTCTGGAAAATCCGCTGACCGTCTACTGCGATGTTTCACTGCGCAGTTTCAACGAAGTTTTGCCTGCTGCGGGTGCGATCCACAGCGCCGTTCGCATTTCGCCACAGCAGATGGCTGAACTGACCAACGCCCGCTGGATCGACGTCTGCGAGGCGATCTGAACCCGGACTTCTCCTGCCCTTTCTGCCTGCGCCGCTACGCCGCTGACCGCCAGATGCATGGCTCCGACAAACGGAGCCGCGCTGCAGGCCCAGGCCCGATCCGGTGCGGCCCGTCATCCGGTTTATCTGCTCTGCGAGGCGTTACATTTTCAGGCGCTTAAATGCCTCTTCGATAATCGACAGCAGCAGTGCGTTATCAACCTGATGCAGCACATGTACCGATGCGCCGCACGCTTCGGGTACGCCTACCGTCAGCCGGAGCGGCCGCCGGTAACGCCAGCTTTTGCCGCGCGTTGCACCCGGTCGCAGTTCGATATCAACCTGGTAATCAATGCCTGATGCCACCCGCTGATTCAGCAGCCAGGCGACCACCAGCGCATCATGGATCCAGCATCCCTCAAGCTGTCGGGTCGCTATTGAATAGTCGATCCAGGGCCGCAGCGTATCGCGTACAAACGCGGTCAGCGGATGGTTCACCGCGGTCAGGCGGGTCAAATCCTGCTGAGTGAGCAGCGTCTGCGTCGTGACATCCATTGGCGCCAGCGTGACGGCGGCGCCACTGTGCAACACCTGATACGCCGCCTCGGGGTCCAGGCCAAAGTTGGTATCTTTGATGTAATCATCCAGCGCAAACACGCCGCCCATAATCACAATCTCGGCGACCGATTCAGCCATCGCGGGATAACGCTGCATTGCCAGCGCCACATTAGTCAGCGGACCAATCGCGACCAGGGTAATCTCCCCCGGATTATCGCAAATCAGTCTGCCGATAGCGTCGGCGGCATCAAAGGCATCGGCCGTCAGCGCCGCGGGCGGTGGCACATCCTGCCAGAGTGAACTGAGCGCAAGCTGATTTACCCGGTTATCCAGCGTCTCGCGCCAGGGCGCAGGATCTTCCTGAAGTGCGCGCGTCTCGCCCTGAACGACCGGGATGGCTAATCCCAGCCGGACAATCAGATCTTTCGCAACGCGCGCGCCCACCTCACTGGGCGTATTACCGGCTACGGTGGTGATTAATTCCAGCGACAGTCCGGGTGACGCTAAGGCCAGCGCAATCGCCAGCCCATCGTCGGTGTTGGCACCGGCAATCCCATTGCCGGGATCGCAATCAATAATAATTCTTTTCATTTTCTTATAGTTTAACTCTGACTTTGCGGCTGACAGCCGCATGATTCACCGATTTCAAGATAATGTGGAAACTCCTTTAGCTGGGCTTCGCTCTGTCCCTCTTTCAGCATTTGAATGGCGGAGCGGGCCATCTCACGCAGTGGCTGGCGTACGGTCGTTAATGTCGGCACGTGAAATGACGAGTGATTGGTGCCGTTGAAGCAGACCAGCGCCACATCCTGAGGCACCCGGATCTGATGTTCGGAAAAGGCGCGCAGCGCGCCAATCGCCTGACCCTCATTGCTGGCAAACAGTGCACGAGGCACGCAGCGTTTGGCAATCATGATCTGAGCCGCGGCGTATCCCCCCTGTGGGGTATAGCTGGCCGGAAATATCAGCGACTCATCGATAGGCAGACCGCGCTCCTGCATGGCATCGCGCCAGCCCTGAATACGATCCTGCGCGTTGAGCATCTCCAGCGGGCCACTGATGATGCCGACCTGCTGATAGCCATGGCTCAGCAGATGCGCCGTCACCTGCCAGGCCGCCTGACGCTCATTGACCCGCAGCATATTCACGCCGGGTTGCGGTTCAACCCGCTCCAGCATGACCAGTGGCGTTCCGCTGGCTTTAATCAGATCGATATAGGGATGGCGATCTACACTGTTGTAAAACAGGCCGTCAACCTGCCGGTTCAGCAGCCCCTGGATTAATTCCAGCTCGCGCCTGCGATCGTCCCCTGCATCCCCTAACAGCATGACGTGACCGTGATTCATCGACTCCTGCAACAACACGTGTGCCATGGAGGCGACAAAAGGATTACTGATGTTAGGCACCACCAGGCCAAAGGTTTTGGTGTTACCGGAGGCCAGCGCGCGGGCAGCCGCATTCGGCCGGTAGCCGGTTGCTTTTATCGCTTCCAGTACGCGCTGACGGGTCGCTTCAGCGACCGGGCGTGGTCCGTTATTAATGACATAACTGACGACTGCCACTGACGTGCCTGCCGCTTTCGCCACTTCACTGCGGGTCACTTTTCCCGTTAACGACTTAGGCACATCACGTTCCTCCATAAAAAAAACAGGCCGCGTTACACGGCCTGCTGCTTTTCACCCGATTCCGACAGATGGCCTGCTCAGACCAGTCTAGATGGCATCTTCAGGCAGGTTGAGATTTCGCCCTCGTGTTTCGGGCGCAACAAAGGTAGTAAAAAATCCAATAGCGGCCATTGCCGAGAAGTAGACCGCAATGGGCCACCAGTGGCCGGTATAAGAGAGCATAGCAGCGGCAATCAGCGGTGCCGTGCCGCCGGATAAAATTGAGCCCAGCTCCTTCGCCACCGCCATTTTGGTATAGCGATGGTGCACGCCGAACATCTCGACGCCCCAGGCCGCCTGCACACCAAAGATACCCAGCGACGCCAGCGCCATGCCGGCGACAATCACCGGGATCACCACCATCGGTTCACGCGTGTCCAGCAGCGTAAAAGCGGGCCAGGCGTAGATCATCAGTAACAGGCAGAACGCCCGATAGACGATCCGGCGACCAAAGCGATCCGACAGCCAGCCCGCAAAAGGAATGATCAGAAAACCGAGCAGGGACGCCAGGAACACCGCGGTGGTCGGCACCGACTTGTCGACCAGCAGCACTTTGGCAACGTAACCCACCATAAAGCCCTGGGCCAGATAAGAGGGGCCATTCTCACCAATACGCAGGCCCACCATCGTCCAGAATGCCCGGGTGCGCTGAAAGAAAGGGCGCTCATCGGGCAGCGGCGCGGCCAGTACGTCCGCCCGTTCCGCTTCCATTTCCGCTTTTCTGCGTTCAAAGACCGGCGTTTCACGCAGGTGGCGCCGAATCCACAGCGCAGCCAGCGCAATCAGGGCGCTGCTGAGGAAAGGAATACGCCAGCCCCATGCCAGCAGACTCTGCTGATCCATCTGTACCACCAGCAGCCAGACCAGCGAGGCCAGCAGCGTACCGCTGTTGGAGCCCAGCGCGATCACGGAAGAGACCAGCCCGCGACGCGCGGTTGGGGCATATTCTCCCAGCATCACCGTGCCGCCTGAAAGCTCAGCACCCGCGCCAAAACCCTGCGTAAAACGCAGCAGTACCAGACAGGCAGGTGCCCAGACACCGATGGCGGCATAGCCCGGGATTAAACCGATAAAGGTGGTGGAGGCGCCCATCAGAATAATGGTGGTGATCATCACCACCCTGCGGCCCTTACGGTCGCCAAGCCAGCCGAAAAAGAGCGCGCCAATGGGCCGGGCGATAAACCCGACTGACCAGGTCGCAAAGCTCGAAAGCAGCGCCATCGCGGGTGTCGATTCCGGAAAGAAAACATCGCCAAAGATGATACCGGCAGCCAGACCATAGAGCGCGAAATCCGCATACTCCATTGCCGTTCCCAGCCAGCATGAGAAGGTGGCGCGCCAGAAATCTTTGCGGCCAGAAGAGGTATTAAACCGCTCATCGGCGGCTGAAGGTGAAGAGAGTGATGCCTGCTGCTTAACGGAGTTGTGTGCCGTCATAATCCTGTCCCTGAATGCCTGTGCAGATCGATAAACGCCCCTCCATGGGTCGATTCCCTAATCAAAGCGGAATTCCCACAATGAGGACGTTCAGTTGACTAACCATGATGAAAGGTTAAAGGATTCCCTGGTGTTGGAATCATATTCATCGCCCCGTTTCGCCGATGTTTTTTTCACCGGTCGCTTAAACTGAACAAATGTAACTTAACCATCAATGGAGCCGACTGTGCATCAGGCACCGTGAGCAATCACTGGGGACCTAGTGTATCTACGCGCGTAGATAAATCAAGAGATCCAGACGAAAATTGTTAGTAAAACTTCACAATAACTTCCCGTCACCATATATTTTTATCGCAAATTCAGGCAGTTAACTGCTCCTCATCGCATAAAAAAAGATCACCCATGAGAGTAAATTACCACTTTCTCTAATCATTATGCGGCAGAAGACAGGGCCACGTTCCTTTCATCACAGTCAGTTATCGCACAGCGCCATGACCGTCTGATGACATACCCTTTTTGTACTGAAAATGGCTGCAAGAAGAAGACAATGCGTTACTCTTGGCAAAAAGCCGGACAGAGATGCGATGACAATTATTCTGATGCGACACGGTAAACCTGATCACCGGGCTACGGGCCGCCACAACGTGCAGACGCTGGCGGAGTGGTGTGAAGCTTATGATCAGTCACAGGTCAGTGACGGTCCGCCGCCACGCAGCGTGGCGATTGCACGCCAGGCCACAGTGGTAGTCTGCAGCCCCCTGCCCCGCGCGCAGTCTTCCCTGAGCCAGCTCGGCCTGCAGCCGCATGAGACTGATGCGCTGTTCAGCGAAGTCGCTGTGCCCCTGCTGCGGCGCGGCGCGATAGAGCTGCCCACGCTGTGCTGGCTGGCCCTGCTGCGCCTGCTATGGTTCTGCGGATATGCGGGTGAAGCGGAGTCACTGCACCATGCCCGCAGCCGTGCTTCGGCAGCGGCGGAGAAGCTAATCGCGCACTCAGAACGCGGCACGGTACTGCTGCTGGGACATGGCATTATGAACAAAATGATTGCGCGCGAATTACGCAAGCGCGGCTGGCAGGCGGAAAAGCATGCCAGCAGTCGTCACTGGAGCTCCGCTATCTATCACCGGCCATTTATCTGATCGCGTGGAAAATAGCCCAGCACCTCACAGCCTGTGCCGACATGCGGCGTGGCAATCACTTTACGCTGTGCCAGGTCGATTACGCTCAGCGTGCCGTCGCCCTGATTGGCAATCAGCAGCTGTTGCCTGTCGGGCGTGAAGCACCCGTCCATCGGCATCCGGCCCGTGCCGATATCGCCGAGCGGATTGAGCAGATCGTCAAACAGTGTGACCAGCGGCTCCTGGTTGCCTATCGCCACCAGTTGTTCTCCGTCTGCGCTGAAACGCACCACCTGACAGGGCTGCTGATGGCCCGGCAGCGTCAGGCGCTGACGGATACGGTGGCTCTGTCGGTCAATCACATAGAGCAGCGGTGCATCGGCGGCGCTGGCGACCAGATAGGGGTGTTTTGGCGAGGCGGCGATACCCGCAATCGGGCCGGGCAGCAGGATCGTATCAATGACCCGCCCCTCTGCCTCACAAAGATCTACCACGGTAATGGTCGCATCTTCTTCGTTATCGGTGAACAGCTTGCGCCCGCTGGGTGACAGCGTCAGACGATGAGCATTATGTGAAGGGATCGGAATCACTTTTTCCACGCTGTCGGTCTGCGGATCGATCACTGCAACGGCTGCGCTCTGCTCACAGCAGAGATAGACCTTGCCATCCCGCCCCAGTTGTCCGCTGTGCGGGGCCCGCAGCGGCGACAGATCGATAAAGCCGCTGATTACCCGATGCTGTAAATCGATAATGGCGACTTTGTGCCCCGGATGCGGATTATCACCGTGAACGCCGTCGCCATAGATCGGCACGTACGCTTTTCCCCACGGTGCCAGCATCAGGAGTTCATGCGGGCGTGGCGGAAAGGCATTCAGTTCCCGTTCGACGGCGAACGTTTCCGGATTCAGGAACAGGACGCGATTGCCCTGCTTATCAACCGCCAGTAACCCATAGGATTCACTCTGCATGCGTGCTCCTTTCTCAGTAAGTTCTTCTTAAGCGTAGACAATGCGCTCTGATGCTGTCCGGTTCTGCGCACTGATGAGCCACGCTTACGCCCCGTTTTAAGGCCAACGGTAGCCTGAGACGCGCATCTGCCCGCTATTCATCCCACCTGCATCAGATAATCTTCAGATATTCCTTAAACTGAACGGTTGCGGTATTTAAATAAATGGTTAACGCTGTCGATATTATTATTCGCAGAAAGTGGCCGGATTATTTCCGTATTATCCTAAAGTCAAAAAAAGAGATAGCTAACGCGTAAATAATGTTTTATTAAAAAGATGCAGTGCAATTAATCCGCCGTGAGGAAACTATCGCGCGCTTTCGCACTGCGTCGCCACCAGGGAAAACTATTCAACGCTTCCCGTAATCATGGGCTTGCAGCCGATCTGCAACCCCGCACGTTTGCGCCTCTGGCGGAACGGAGAGAGCCTGCACGATAACGGGAAAATAAAAATAACAGGTGTACCATGACTTCACTTCGTCAGCGTACGGCACATAAAATCTGGCGCAACTGGAAAAGAATCTCGTTCAGTAGCCAGATGTTATGGAATAAAAAACAGCAGAGCCGCCTTCAGGCGCCGGAATATGATCCGGGGCAGGAAAATAACGTGGTTTTAGTCGCACAACAGAAAGCATTACCGGCCATTCCCAAAATTGTCTGGATGGTATGGCATCACGATCGCCTGCCTGCCTCAATGGCACTGAACATCCGTAATATCCGGCGGGATAACCCGGACCACCAGGTCTATCTGGTGACTCAGCGCACGCTGTCGCAATGGCTGCCCGACTTCAGCCTGACCTCTTCCGATCTGACGCTGGCCCATAAAAGTGATATTATCCGGCTTGAGCTGATTCATCGCTACGGTGGCATCGGCATTGATTGCAGCACCCTGCTGTTTGAAAATCTCGCATGGGTACATCGTGCGCATGAAGCGCGTCCGATGGATCTGATTGGCTATTATCGTGAGCAGGCCACGATGAACCTGCTGGCACCCGTTATCGAGAGCTGGTTTGTTGCCGCACCCGCGCAAAATCCGTTTATTCGTGAATGGCTGAAGCAGCTGGCCCCGGTCAAAAACCTCGGTATCCGCAACTATCTCCACGAACTGAAGAAACGCGACGATTTTCCACTCATCGTGCAGAGTCTGGAGAATCCCGCCCGCCATCTGCTGGCGATGGCGCAGCAGGCCGCGATGCGGGAATACCGGCGGGCCAACCTCTATCTGCGAAAAGGCGAAGCCAGCGCCTGGTATTATCAGCGTCTCCACGCCGACAGCAGCAGCGCCTTTGCGCAGTCAGTCATGTTTCATCAGCGGCCGCAGACGCCGCCACCCATTATTAAATTAACCGGCAATGAGCGGCTGCATCTCGACTTCAATCTGCGGCTCGGCCTCTATAATCGCAGCAGCCTGATTGGGGCAATGATGCACACCGCGCCCTCTGCGCTGGCCCTGCCATCAATGGCCAAAGCGCGCGCGTAGCCAGTGCGTAAAGGTGGTGACTGCGCGCGGCACCTGCGCCGCCCAGGGTCGCACGATCCACAGGCGGGTCGCGAAGGCCTCCGCCGGCTGCCACTCGGACAGCACCCGCCGCAGAGTTCCCGCCGCCAGCGCCTCACGGGCGCTGAAATCGGGCAGCATGGCGATCCCCAGCCCCTGAAGAGCCGCATCGCGGATCGACTCGCTGTTGTTGGTGGCAAAGCTGCCCGCAATCTGTACCTGCACCGGTTCACTCTCTGCAGGCGTGACAAATCGCCAGCGTGGTGACTCCACACCACGCGGATAGTAAAGGCAGTTATGCTGCGCCAGATCCTGTGGGCGCTGCGGGACGCCCTGCGCTCTGAGATAAGCGGGTGATGCCACCAGCAACGTCTGCGTGTCACACAGCGGCAGCGCCACATGCGTTTCCGGTAGCGTGTCACTGTGCCGGATCGCCAGGTCATACCCCTCGTGACTCAGCGAGACAAGACGATCCGTGACATCCAGTTGCAGACGGACCTGAGGATAGTCACGTAAAAACTCCCCGATAAGCGGCACCAGTTGCTGACGGGCAAAGGCCACTGGCGCGGTGATACGCACCAGCCCCCGCACCGGCCCTGCCCTGTCGCGCACGCTGAAAAAACTCTGTTCGATGCGGGTAAAGGGATCACGCAGCTCTTCCACCAGCTTTTCGCCCGCCGAGGTTAGCCGGACGCTGCGCGTGGTGCGCTGCACCAGCAGCACACCGGCCTGCGCTTCCAGCTCTTTGATTTTCTGACTCATTGCCGCTTTACTGACGCCGAGCCGCTCAGCCGCACGGGTAAAGCTGCCCTGGTCGGCCAGCACGGTCAGCCAGTGCAGATGCTCCCACAGCGTATCGGTTTTCATCTCTTTCATCATTGTTCACGATTATGAATAATTAATTCAGGTTACGCGCTTTTTCCCGCCGGATAAAGTGTTCACCATAGGGTCCTTAACCCCAATGAGGAATCTGCTATGCCGCTGCTGCAATTTGATGTAATTGAAGGCCGTTCAGAATCAGAACTGCGCACTCTGCTGGATGCGGCGCACCGTGCCGTGCTGACCGCGTTTAAGGTGCCGGAACGCGATCGCTATCAGATTGTTCAGGAAAACAAGCGTTATCAGATGGTGTTTCAGGATACCGGGCTGGGATTCAGCCGCAGCGACAATCTGGTGATGGTCCGGGTCTATACCAGCCCGCGCAGCACTGAACAGAAACAGCACTTTATGGCCGAACTGGCGCGGGAGCTGCGTGAGCATTGTGGCGTCCAGGGCAATGACCTGATGATCAGCTTTATTACCAACGAAAAAGGTGACTGGAGCTTTGCCGATGGCGAAGCGCAGTATCTCACTGGCAAACTCTGAAAAGCGTCCTGATCCCCGCGCGATTGACGGTGCGCGCCAGCCACCGTCACGCCTGATAACCTCGCTTCTTATATGACCCTCAGCCAATCTGTTCATCACTGCACAAATCGGACCGGATATCTTGCAGCCCGATGACAGCCCATATAGATTGTCGAAAAACCATCCCACGAAGGTGGCTGGTTGCGCGACGCCTCGCGCAGCCTTGAGAGAGAGGATTTTCCGTTGTCCGAATTGGTGTCCGTGGCGTTATTTCTGGCCGCTATTGCAATCTATTCCTGTAAAGCCGGGCGTAATAAATTCTGGTTCATACTTGTTCTTCTGCTGCTGGTGCTATTCGTTGTCCTGAATGCCACCCTGTATGCCAGTAACTATTTTACCGGTGACGGCATTAATGATGCGGTGCTTTATACCCTTACCAACAGTCTGACCGGCGCGGGCGTCAGTAAATATGTGGTGCCGGCGATTGGCCTGATCATCGTGCTGTTTTTGCTGTTCTGCCTGCTGTCGTGGATCCTGCGGCGGCATCAGCGTCCGCATCATCTGGGCTGGTCGCTGCTGGCGGCGGCCTGCGCGCTGGGTTCGGTTCAGACGACGCCCGCCTTTCGTCAGGTCGCGACTCTGGTGGTGTCACACACCCAGCTGGCCGATTCTGACTTCGATAACTTCTATAAAGTGCCGCGCAACCACATTGAGAAGCCGCATCTCAACGTGGTTTACATCTACGGTGAGAGCCTGGAGCGCACCTATTTCGACGCCACGGCTTTCCCGGGGTTAGCGCCGGAGCTGGGCCGTCAGAAAGCGCAGAGCATCGACTTCAGCCAGACCGAACAGCTGCCGGGCACCGATTACACCATTGCGGGCATGGTCGCCTCACAGTGCGGTATCCCGCTCTTTGCGCCGTTTGACGGCAATGCATCGGCCTCGCTCTCCAGCTTCTATCCACAGAATGTCTGCTTGGGCGACATCCTGAAAAATTCAGGTTACGAAAACTGGTTTATTCAGGGTGCCGATCTGCGCTTTGCCGGTAAGGATATTTTCCTGAAATCTCACGGTTTTGATCCCAAAAACCTTTATGGCTCACAGGAGCTGAAAAGCCGCGTCGCCGATCCGACCTACCGCAACAACTGGGGCTATTACGACGACACGGTGCTGGACGAAGTCTTTGAGAAGTATCAGGAACTCTCAAAAGCCGGTAAGCCCTTTGCGCTGTTTACGCTGACCGTCGATACCCATCATCCCGACGGATTTATCTCGCGCAGCTGCAAACGCAGGAGTTACAGCATGGAGGGCAAACTCAATCAGTCCTTTAGTGCAGTCGCCTGTTCGCAGGAGCACATTGCGCGTCTGATTGATCGCATCAAAGCGTCGCCGTGGTTCCGGAACACCGTGATCGTGGTGAGTTCGGATCATCTGGCCATGAACAATACGGCGCACCCCTGGCTGATTAAGCAGCCGCGCCGCAACCTGTTCATGGTGATCCGGGGTGACAGGCCGCAGGCGGAACTGATGGAGGCGAAGCGCAGCACGCTGGATAACGGCGCCACGCTGCTGGATATTCTCGGCGGCGACAACGCGATTGGCCTGGGTCGCAGCAGCCTTTCCTCGCTTTCGCTCTCGACCCAGTTCGACGATATGAAGAGCAAGGTGTCGAGCTGGAAGCCCGATATTATTCAGCTGTGGAACTTCCCGAAGAAGATGGACAACTTCACGATAGACAAGGCGAAGAATACCTTCAGCTTCTCCGGAACCACCTTTAAGCTGCCGATCCTGTTCCGCATCAGCGATAAACATGTTGAGCCGATGCCAGAAGGTGAATACTCCGCCCCGCTACGCTATCAGCTCGCCGATTTTGCCCGCGATGATAAATTCGTCTGGGTGGATCGCTGCTTTAAGATGGCGCGACTCTGGCAGCCTTCGCTGGCGCTCTCCGGCGATCTCTGTGTGGCGATGGGGCAGCCCGGCGGTACGCCATCGGTTACGCTCGTCGATAAACCGCAGTGGAAAGGAAAAGTGCAGTTCCCGACAGCACCCGTCACAGAAGCGCGCTACCAGCAGAATCTGGCGCAGATCCGGGTAGAAGATAACAATATTCGTTACAGCGCCGACAGCTTCAGGCTCGACGTGCCGGGCGCGCCCGAAAGCGTGAAAAGCTTCAGCGGCATCTCCCGGCCCGAGAGCTGGGGCCGCTGGTCCAACGCCAATCTCGCGCCCGAGGTACGGATCGACTATGTCGATGCGCTGCCGGCGAAGTTCGATCTGGTGATCACCGCACGCGCCTACGGTGCTAACGCACACCGGGCGATTCCGGTCCGGGTCGGCGGTCAGGAGCAACTGCTGTCGCTGGGCGAGGAGATATCCACCCATACCCTGCATTTTGACAATCCGGGTGCCAGTCATCAGCTGGTGATTGCCCCGCCTGAACCGCAACTGAGCAACACCGGTAATATCACGGGTCAGGATCCCCGCAGACTCGGCATTGGCATGGTCGAAATTAAAATCGTTCCGCAGTCTTAACGCCTTTTCGCCTCGCGCCTCTGCGGACGATCGCAGAGGCGTGAGGCTCTGCCTGCCGCAAACCATTGCGACGCGCACTGCACGTTACCGGTTGTCATTAATATTTTTCTGCAGGGCGCGCAAAACGCCAGCATCCTGCCTGCGGCCGATCAGGCCCGATTGCGCAGCGCCTCCAGCTTTTCACGCTGCTGACCGTCAGCCGTAAAGTTATCTTCCGCCAGCCAGCGTTGCAGACCCTTTTTCACCTGCGGCCATTCACTGTCGATAATGGAGAACCAGCTGGTGTCACGCGAGCGCCCTTTGTAAACAATGGCCTGACGGAAATCACCTTCATAGCGGAAACCGAGACGTGTTGCCGCTTTGCGGGAGGGAGCGTTGCAGCTGTCACATTTCCACTCATAGCGCCGGTAGCCCAGTGTCTCAAATGCATAACGCATCAGCAGAAAATGGGCTTCCGTTGCCATCCGGGTCTGTTTCAGTTTCGGTGAAAAGGCAACATGGCCGACCTCCATCACGCCATGTTCAGGCTGAATGCGCATTAATGACAGTGTGCCGGTCGCCTGCTCCGTAGCCAGATCGATAACGGCGAAATGCAGCGGATCGCGGCTGGTTTCGAGCTGACGGGCATAATCCAGCCACGCCTGCCGATCGTTAAACGGCCCCATAAACATATACGTCCAGTCACGGCCATCTTCCGCCAGGGACCAGCACGCAAAGAGGGCTTCGCTATGCCGTGCCAGACTGAACGGCTCCAGCCGGCACGTCTCGCCGGTGAAAACCTGATGTTCCGGTACAGGACGGGGTTGCCAGTCAGGTAAAGACGCCCCCACCGGCTGTCCATATTCATTGATCTGCTGTGACATATCGCCTCCCGGCTGCGGATGATGTCAGCAGATTGCCACTACCCTGGCAGGTTAAAAAGTACCACAATCAGTAAAAATGATAGATCCACGTGAGCAGACCATGACGTCAGAGATCACCGCCCTGCTGATGGCGCCCTTAACGGCGGCCGCCGGAACGACGCTGCAGCAGCAGCTTTATCAGCGCATAAAACAGGCTATTTTGCAGGGACAGCTTGCGGCCGGATCGCGGTTGCCGGCCACCCGGCAGCTGGCCCTGGAGCTGGGCGTGTCGCGCAATACCGTGCTTAACGTCTGGACACAGCTACAGGCGGAGGGCTACCTCACCAGCGACAGACAGGGCAGCCGCGTCAGCCCGCTGGCTCTGCCCGTCAGGCAGGCGGAGGAAGTCACACCTGACAGCTGGCCTCTGGCAAATCGCATTGACGCCTTTCACCGCAGCCCGTGGATCGACAGCGGCGCGCTGCCTCTGCGCCCTGGCATCCCGGCCCTTAACCACTTTCCGATGGCGGCCTGGCGACGGGCGATGAGTCAGGTCATGAGTCAGACCTCTCCGCAGCGGCTCGGTTATGGCGATCCGCTCGGCGAGCCCGAACTGCGGACCGTGCTGGCACAACAGCTGCGTATCACGCGTGGGGTGCGCTGTGATGCCGCACAGATTGTCATTACCGAAGGAACGCAGCAGGCGCTGATGCTGTGCGTCGCCCTGCTGACCAATCCGGGCGACAGTGGCTGGCTCGAAGAGCCGGGCTATCGGGGTGCCAGAGCGGCGTTCCGGACGGGTGAACTGAACGTGGTGCCGATCCCGACCGATCATCAGGGTATGGCCCCCCGGCCAGCCGACTGGACGCTGACGCCACCGCGTCTCATCTACACCACGCCCACGCATCAGTACCCCACCGGTGCAGTCATGAGCGCCGCCCGGCGTCTGGCGCTGATTGCGGCGGCGCGCCAGCAGCAGGCCTGGATTATTGAAGATGATTACGATGGTGACTTCCATTATCACGGTGAACCCATCACGGCGATGCAGGGCATGAGCGGCAATGCACCCGTTATCTATCTTGGCTCCTTCAGTAAAACACTGTTTCCTGCGCTGCGGATTGGTTTCATGGTGCTGCCCGCGTCACTCGTCAGCCGTCTGCGTCCGGCACTCGATCAGCTGTTGCGGGGCGGTAATCGTCTGGCGCAGCTGGCGCTGACACGCTTTATTCTAAATGGGGATTATCGCCGTCATCTCGGCAAGATGCGTCGTCTCTACCGTCAGCGTCAGACCTGGCTGCGCAGCGAGCTGCAGCGTGCGGCGGGTCGGCCCGTGCCGTTGCTGGGCGGTGAAAGCGGTATGCATCTGGTGCTGCCGCTTGATCCGCAGCGGGATGACGTGGCCATCGCCCGCAGACTGCTTCAGGCCAGTTTCGCGCCTGCGGCACTCTCAGCCTTTTATCTGGCTGAACCGGCGCAATCCGGGCTGGTGATGGGCTATGGCAACAGCAGCGACACGCAAATCACGGCGGCCACGCGCCTGCTGGGCCGGTTACTGGACTGGCCGGATTAATCTGGCATGGGGTCTGCGGCGTGGATTGAGAGGGATAGCATAGCCCGTCTGGTGACGCCGCATAACCGAAGCCGGAGCCGCTAAAAAAAAGCCGGTCATCACGACCGGCTTTTTCACTCAGCCACGGAAGAAGATATCACCTGATTTACCCATGACGATCTTGCCGGTGTCATTGGTAATCAGAATGTAGTTGGCGTTGATATAGGCCCAATGGGTATTTTCCTGCGGTGCAGGCAGGTTACGCTTCTGCCATTCGCCGATGGTGTAGGTTTTGCCGGTGTACTTCTCTGGCACGGTATCACCGATTTTATACTCTTTGTAATCGATGATGATGGTGCTCAGTTCGTAATTCGGACGCCCGCCGTTGGACGGTGCAGGAGTGGTTGGCGTGATGCCATCATTGGATTGTGAGCTGGCTGGTGCCTGGCTTTGCGCAGCACCGGCATCCGGCTGAGCAGTGCCCGCAGCAGGCTGCGTGCCAGGATTCACGGGCTGAACCTGGGGAGGTGGCGGAACGTTATCCGTTGCTTCGCCAGCGGCCTGAACAGCGGGGATCAGGCTCAGCGAGCCAGCCAGTAATCCCATTGATAAAAGTACACGTTGAGTCCTGCGCATAATGATTTCCACGTTAAATTTTGACAGTCAGGCTAAAGACAATTTTTATCGCACTTCAGTTCCGGTGCGCTGACGTGCTTTGCAGAGAAAACAGCGCGACGCACTTCACTGCACACAGGCCAGCTGACCGGTTACTGTGGGACCACTTTATCCTGTGTTGCCAGATCGACCAACAGCGCAATGCCCAAATAGTTGCTCCAGTTAAAGCCGTTCTGCAGCACCACTATCGCATTCCCGTTTTGTTTATCGTAGCCGATAAAACTGGCGTAACCGCCGATGTAGCCTACCTGATAGGTGATCTGCTGCCCGCCGACCCTGTCGCTTACCCAGGCAATATTCTGCGTCTGTGAGCCCTGCTGATACCACGCCTGCCCGACTGCGGCGAACGCGCGATCCCGCGACCTGTCGCCGGTAGCCCGCAGATGCGCGCGCAGATAGGTACTTAAGTCGCGCGCATTACTGTAGAGGCTGGCTGCGGCCACCATGTTGCCGTGGAAATGCCAGTCGGGCGTCAGCGCACCGCGACGGATCAATTTTGGCTGATCGCCGGCATGCCCCAGCGCGCGCAGCGGATAGCCCGCGAGCGTTTCCGGCACAAAACTGCTCTGGTTCATCTTCAGCGGCGAGAAGATCAGCGCTGACGCCTGCGTCTGGATGTTCTGATGAAAACGGGTGCGCAGGATATAACCGAGCAGCGCATAGCCAAGGTTTGAGTAGTGCGGCACGCGCACGGCGGGCGCGGTGAAATCCGTCAGATAACTCAGCAGCGTGTCGCTGTCGAGATTGCCATAGAAATTCTCGCCCGTGCCCAGATAACCGATAAACTGCGCCAGCATCGGCAGATCCATATCCTGACGCGGCAGACCGGAGGTATGCGTCACCAGCTGCAGCAAGGTGATGCGCCGCGCATCCGCGCTGAGCGTGACCTTTTCCGGCAACAGGTCGGCCAGAGTGTCGCTCCAGCGCAGCCTGCCCTGCTCCACCAGCTGAATAATCACCTCTGCCGTTACGCCTTTACTCAGCGATCCCAGCGCAAACAGGGTATCCGGCGTGATCGGATGGCGATGCACGCGGTCGGTGACGCCAAAGGGATAAAAGCGCGTCGGCCCATTATGATGGATAACCGCAATGCTGATGCCGGGAACCTGCTTCTGCTGCATGTAATGCTGCACGATGTCATCGACGTTCTCGTCAAAGGTGGCATGCGTAAGATAAACACGGTCGCTTACCGGCGCGGAGGTCTGCGACAGGGTGCCGCAGCCTGCCAGCAGGAAAAGGATAACCGGCGTGAACAGCCTGAGCACTCTGCTGGCCCGGCAGCGGGGAGAGACAGATTCCGTGCGTAATCCGGCATCCGCCTGGCAGAGCCTAAATCCATTTTTCATTATTTAATCATTAACTTAACGCTTTAAAGCATGTATCAGGCGGGCGGTAGCGCAAAAATGTATCACAAAGTGCAGCCCGCTATCGCCTGCTTAACGACCGGAAACAGGGGCTAAACGCCGTTTAACCGCCAGCGACGCCGCAACGGGGTTAGCTGTCTTGTGGCCCGCAAGGGTGTACACTGCTGCGGTTTTAAGGCTCAACGCCACGCTGAAATCTGATACGCCCGGGAGGCAACCGCATGAAAGAAGGCCCACTGTCTGAAAAAGAGCTGCAATGGCTGGAAGATATGCTGGAAAAATATGGCAGCGAAGCGTCAATTATTGATGTCTCCGAGCTGGATGGTCTGCTGACTGCCGTGCTCTCTGGCCCCGTGACCATCGAACCCAGCCAGTGGCTGGTCGCACTGTGGGGTGGCGAGAAGCATATTCCCAAATGGAGCAATGAGCGTGAAATGACCCGCTTTATGTCGCTCTGCTTCCAGCACATGAATGACGTGGCTGACCGCTTATCGGAATTCCCGGAGCAGTTCGAACCGCTGTTTGGCATCCGCGAGATGGAAGGTCTGGAGTTTACCGTGGTGGAAGAGTGGTGCTTTGGCTACATGCGCGGTGTCTCGCTGAGCGACTGGTCTGGTCTGCCGCCAGAGCTACAGCCTGCGCTGGACGCCATCGCCCTGCACGGTACGGAAGAGAACCTCGACAAAATCGACGCGATGACGCCGGAGGAGATGGAAGCCAGCATCGAGGCGATTCGTCCGGCGGCCCTGGCGCTGCACGACCACTGGATCTCTCAGCCCGAAGCCATTCCGGTTCCGCAGAAGCCCGTATCGGCCGAGAAAATGCCAGGCCGCAACGATCCCTGCCCGTGCGGCAGCGGTAAAAAATATAAGCAGTGCTGCCTGCACTGATTGTTTTAAGGGCTGCGATAAGCAGCCCTTTGATTTGCAATCCAGACCCTTCTCAATGCAACGAACCGGAATAGTTTGCATTCTGAGCCTGACCTAAGAAAAGCAGAACCTTTTATTTCTATTACTTTCGCTAACCCGATGACGACTTATTAGATAAAGCAGTGCGATTTTAATTTCAGAAAAATAAAGGATGTAGTATGTCAGTTATGGAAAGAATAAAGACCATCTCAAGAAACAACAGGTTAGACCTGATTATTTTTATTACACTTATCTCTGTCATCGGTTCTTCTGGGTTTAGCCAGACATTCAGAGAAATTACAGGTGCAGCTGGCATGATTATCATCATCTCGTCAGTCATCTTTCTGCCGCATCGGGCGCTTGCGATACTTCGTTTTTTTATCTTTCGATATGAAGAAAGAACACTCAGAAAAATCGCCGGAACGTTTGCAATGCTATCCTGGCTGGCTTTCTTATTAACCTATCTGCTGCTTCCGCTTGGGTTTCTGGTCGCAGGCCGCATTTTATTGATCGCGTTTATTGTCTTTACCCTGTTCGGCAGCATTCTGACTTTTTATGACTTAGAAAAAAGCGGTAATCTTTCTGTCCGCAGGATTCGGCTGGGTCTTTGGTTGGTATTGCCGATATTTTTTATCTTTACAAATGCGCTGGCATCCAGCTACTTCCTGCAGATAAGTGCATTAAGTCTCTCATCAGCTCCCTACACTGAATTTGTCTGGAAATTTGTTTTTTCCGTGATGGCGCTTTCCTTACTATTTCAGCCCTTAACCTACCTGGTATTTATTACTCAGACCGATAAAACCAAAGGATATCAGACGGCAACGTTGCTCGCATTACTTCTGTCCGCTTCATTTATAATGACTGCGATTCCTCACTGGGGCGCTAATATACTTGGCTCAGTTCTTGATCAGGCTACCCGCTTTGAGTGGCGCGATGAAGTGACATGCGGAAAACTGAAAATAAAAAGAAACGATGAGCGTTACTTTGGCTTTAACAGTGATAAGTATACGGTTTATTTTTCGAATGCTGATTACTGGGGTTTTTATGAATTAAACTGTGCGAAAGATGAAACAAATCATGACACGTTCAGGTTATCTCCTGTAGATATAGAAACGCGCCGCCCCTGGTTTAAGTCATGATTTGTCTGGATGCATAAATGCCTGTTTTTCTGCCTGTGAGGCGTTCCTGATGGAACATCATCTGCAGACTCTCTTCATGCAGATTACCCACAGAGGGGGGTCATAACATGCTGGAGCAACTGAGCCGGTTAGCCGGGCTCTGTAATCACCCTCTCTTCTCCCCTCTCCGCTTATATTGCTCAGGAGTTTAACAGCTTTGCGCTTACCGTTAAGGTAAGCGCGATATTAACCATCAGGAATAGCCATGACCACTTTTGCACGATAAAAACTGACAAGGTAACAGGAAGCACTCCATTATGAATAAACTGATTCCGTTGTGGATGACTACCCTGCTCCTCTTCGGTAGTCCGGCGCTTGTGCAAAACTCTTACAGCACCGGATCTTTAGCGCAACGCTGCGAAGGATGCGGCCTACCCACGTTGCTGCAGAGCCAGGTCGCCGGGCCACTGGCCTGCCGTTACGGCATGAGTCATGTGCTGATCTTTTCTGTGCTGACGATCGTTATCATTACTCTCGCCATCAGCCTGATTCCGGCGATCAGAGGATTGGGTGAGGGTCAGCCTGCTGAAAGTTCAGGGGAATGGTGTCTGGCTAATCGCTGGCTGAAACCTCTGCTGGTGGCGTTGACAGGATCGCGCAGCGCTTATCCAGTAGCGACTCAACGGAGGCTCGATTGCCCTTATCCAGACCGCGTCGGGTAGCCAGCAGAATAAACCCTTTTTCGCCTGAGAACGTCGCCGGGATGAGCGCCACACCCCATTCCGCTAGCTGCGGCGGCGACAGCCGGAGATACCGCGCCAGGGAGCTGACAGGATAAATCCCCATCGCCGTCGGCTGCATAACGCGACGGGCATAGTAAGTATGTTTCAGCAGGCGGTCAGGCAAGGGCCGCCACTCATCCTGAATATAGGGACGCTCGGCCTGAAGCTGCCGATAAACATCTTTCCGCAGACAGGTCAGATGAACATGTAGTTGATTCTGGCTGCGGCCATAAGCGGAATTCAGCGCCATGCCGAGTCGATCCTCCGGCACCCTGGCCCCATAGGCCGCCATCAGCCGATAACGCATAAGCCAGGCGTAACCGAAATAGTCGGGACGCCCGGGGCGCGATAGCGTGATGCTCTCAATGCCGGAGATTGCTATGGTGGGGACCAGAAGAAAGTGCAGCCTGTAACGAGGATTCTGGATGATACTGAAGCCTTTGTTACTGTCCTGCGGCTGATAGACCTGCTGGCAGGGAGCCGGATCGCGCCGGTAGTGATAGTGAGTCATGCAGAGATCATGCGTGACCATCCACAGCGCGTCAGAGCGGGCGCATCCCACCAGCAGTAGCGCGATGAAAAGCGGCAGAAAGCGGCATCGCCTTAACAACCCACTGAGCTGCTGTTCGCGTCTGGTTAAGTGATTCAAAGATATACCTCTTCAAAGTCCTTTCACTTTAAATTCAGCGATAACATTCCTTTCCAGCCTGGCACTATGGCACGGGGCTGCCGGGAGGGAAATGGGCTCAACAGTGAAGAAAATCGGGCAATGGCTATGTTGATAGAAGTGAGCGTTAAATAACAGTTAACTGCTCCCGATGCGATATCGGGAGCGGTTTCACATTCAGGCTACTTTCTATTTACCTGATATCACCTGAATAAACTCCTGCACCTGCTTTTGTTTCCGCGCCGACAGTTTGCAGACCTGGCGCAGCGACTGCATCAGTTCGCTCTCCTGCCGGGCGGTGAGCACAATACAACCTTCCATGACCTTTACCTCTACTGTTTTACCTGTGGCAAAACCGGCAGCTTCCAGCCATTGTCCTTTCATAGTAATAGCAGGTATCCGGCTGTAATCCGGATAGCGACTCGCGTAACTAACCGTTAACTGGCGGTTATTTGAAGACGAGACTTCTGGTTCAGACGGATGTGCAATAGAATGAGCGTCAGTCATGATTACTATTCCTTCTAAATAGTGATTGTGATTAGCGGCGCTGGTGTGTTGCAGCACATCCGCACCGCGCTAAATACCTGTATATATCATCAGCAAAGAGAAGGGGAGTCCAGCTTAAAATAGCGGGTTAATAAGCCATTCATAAAATGATTTTAATATATATATTAAAGTTTATCTCTCATTAAATAATACCCTCACCAGAAACTTTCGCAGAAAAATAAAGATTAATATTTTTATCGTGATTTTTTTAACTGTGCTGACTGCACGTTTGGATTTAATTTTTCCAGTAACGCGGCGGCGCCGCTGGCAGCCTGTCAGGTCGATATTGGGCTTATTTTTCTGGAATAATCAGCACGAACATAAGCCAGTTCAATCAACTCAAACCAACATTTTCAATCCATGCTTCTTCACCACGGAAAGCAGCTCAGCGATAATCCATCTGGACGTTTTACACCATTTCCCCATTTCTGTCCCGTTGACACACTGGTGTTCAGGTAGCTGAAAGTCACTAAGGGGAGTGTTTTTTTGGTGTGATGAGAGTTTAGTTTGAGCTTACAAAGCCAGTCAGGACATGAGAAAAGCTGGTTAAAGTTAGGTGATTAAATGAGCGAGTAAAACGCATCTAAAACATTAACCTTTCGATTTAAGTATTCATATAACCTTTTGAATTAAATAGCATTAAATCTCAAACCTAATTCTGGAAAAAACGCCAAAAAAAGCGAAACCTCTACGTAAAAAAAGATGACACAAGCCTGTAAAACGTTTATTTTTACGTAAAATGAATTTTACTTCCAGGTAACTGCTATATGGCGAATTTTGACACTGACTATTGCTACTCTTTCCCCGCCGTCAGAGGAATCCAGGCAGGCAGGCCATTCTATATAGCTACCTGCCCAATGCGCATAATCCCCAAAATTTTTAGTTTTGACGAAAATGAAGTACCTCCTGAGTTACGCGCACAAAGAACTTTAAACAAAGCACGCATACCTGAAATGGTTCGCTATTTACTTGAAAACCCAGATGATTATGTCTTTTCTGCACTAACTGCTTCCATTGCAGTTGATGTGCAATTCGATGAGTATTCGGGATCCAATAACTTAGGGACTTTGCGCGTTCCCATGGAAGCACAAATTTTAATCAATGATGGGCAGCATCGCAGGAAAGCTATAGAAGACGCTCTGGATGCAAGACCAGAGTTGGGGCAAGACAATATTCCTGTCTTATTCTTTGTCGATGAAGGACTTAAACGCAGTCAGCAAATGTTTGCTGATTTAAACAAATATGCCATCAGACCAAGCCCTTCGCTCGCGACGCTCTATGACCATAGGGATATCAGTTCGAATCTTTCACGGTATCTGGCTATGAATATCGAGCCTTTTATCGGACTGACTGAAATGGAAAAATCCAGCATCAGTAAGTTTTCAAACAAACTGTTCACTCTAAGCAGCATCAAGCAAGCGACACGTTCTCTGCTGGGTAAAGAACCTAAAGCCAATGATGTTGAGCAGTGCTCTGACCTTGCGGCCCTCTATTGGCAAACCATATTCCAGGTCATGCCAGACTGGCAATTAGCTGCAAAGAAAGAGGTCTCTCCTGCTCAACTTCGTCAGGAGTATGTTCATGCACACGGCATAGGTCTTCAGGCGCTGGGTTTACTGGGTCATTGCTTGCTTTCAGAACACCCTGATTCATGGCAGAAAATAATTTGTGCTCTTAGAGACTTCGACTGGCGTAAAAGTAGTCCAGAGCTGACCAAACGTGCAATGCAACATGGTAAACTCAGCAAGACGACAGCATCTATTCAGCTTACCTGCAATGCTCTTAAAATCGCCTTATCGCTCCCTCTGTCAAATGAAGAACAAGAGCTAGAAGCTCAAATGGTTATCTTATGAGTAAACTGATTCAGGCCCACGATCTGGCCGATTACGAAGATTTCATCAATCAGGAAAATTTTGCCGGGCGGCCTCTGGCAGAATATGTATCTGAAGTACAACGTATTTATTGTGCTGATAAGCGTCCATGGGTGATTGGTTACAGCGGGGGTAAAGACTCCAGCGCTGTCATTACTTTGGTATACCTCGCTCTATTAGGACTACCGCCCGCTATGCGGCAGAAAGACGTGTTTCTTGTTTCGTCCGACACACTGGTAGAAACACCAGTCGTAGTCGATTTGATCAAAAAGACCATGCAACGAATTGAAGCCGGTGCAAAACGCGCTGGGCTCCCCATCACTCAACATGCCGTCATGCCAAAGACCCACGAAACTTTCTGGGTCAATCTTCTGGGTAAAGGCTATCCGGCCCCTACCCGTAGTTTCCGCTGGTGCACTGAACGCATGAAAATCAATCCGGTGAGTGATTTTATCAAAGATAAAGTCAGCCAGTTTGATGAAGTCATCGTTGTACTTGGTTCACGTAGTAGCGAAAGCGCATCACGTGCTCAGGTTATTGCTAAGCACAAAATTGATGGTACCCGCCTGGCGCGGCATACCACTCTTGCAAATGCTTTTATCTATACCCCTATCGATACCTGGGACACTGAAGACGTCTGGAAATTACTCCGGGGAGCATTCCGTTATTCTCCAGATGATATCGACGAGTGGGAAAACCCATGGGGGGGGAATAACCGCCCATTGTGGACACTGTATATGGACTCTTCAGCACAAGGTGAATGTCCGCTCGTGATCGATGACAGCACACCATCTTGTGGCAGTTCACGCTTTGGCTGCTGGACCTGTACCGTAGTTACCAAAGATAAAGCGATGGAAAGTCTGATCAAGAACGGCGAAGAGTGGATGTCCCCTTTGCTGAAATATCGCGATCTGTTGGCATTCACGACTGACCCCGCAAATAAAGATACTTACCGTAACTACAAGCGCCGAACTGGCAAAGTGAGCTACCAGTATGCAAAAGACGGCGAAGAGCTTACTGCTGAACGTAAGCATGTGCCCGGCCCATATTGGCTTAAATACCGTCAACAATGGTTAAAGGACTTACTGACCATAGAGCGTGATATGAATGCCCAGGGGCACACAATTACTTTAATTACTGAACCTGAGCTGCATGCTATCCGTCAGGAATGGTTGAAGGATCCTAACGAACCAGATTGGTATGACTCTCTGCCTGGTATCTATCGCGAAGTTTACGGAAGAGATCTGGATTGGGTCATAGACGATCAGTCACGCTTTGACGCCAGCGACGCAGAACTTCTTGAGCAGATTGCTCAGGGGTTTGATGTTGTTCCTGAAATGGTCATGAAGCTGATTGAGCTTGAAGTTTCGATGGAGGGACTTAGTCGCCGCCAGGGGATCTTCGAAAAACTGGGGACGATCCTCAAGCAGGACTGGGGCAGCCTGGAAGAAATCAAACAACAGCAGGAAGCATTGCAGAAACGCAATGAAAGAGATGTTCATCAGGAAGAAGTGAACAAAATTGAAAACGAACTACAGATTTTACAGCGCAGAATCGCCGATGTAAGCGAACCAACTCTGCATACCAGTGAGGATAAAGAACGTGTTAATTAAACAGCTGGTGCTGCGAAATTTTCGAGTTTTCAACGGAACTCATGTGATTGATCTAGCGCCTAAAAAGCGGCAACACGACGATAATCCCCGACCGATTGTCTTATTTGGCGGATTAAACGGCGCGGGTAAGACATCAATTCTGTCCGCAATCCGTCTGGCATTGTACGGAAGACTGGCGTTTGGTTCGACGACCCAGCAACAGGAGTATATTGAAGAACTCAGCTCACTGATACATAACGGCTCATCATCAGGTGAACAACCCGATGAGGCGTCAATCGAGCTCATCTTTACGTACAATAAAGGCGGTCAGGAAGCTGAATTCACCGTTACTCGCACCTGGAAAAAAGGAAAGCGGGATAAACTTGCATTGCAGCAGGATGGCAAGTTGATTCAGGGACTGGGATATGATCAATGCCAGGGATTTTTGAATGAACTGATCCCCCATGGGATTGCCGATCTGTTCTTTTTCGATGGTGAAAAAATTGCTGAGCTAGCTGAGGATGAATCGGGGAATATTTTGCGGACCGCCGTGCGCCGCTTACTCGGATTAGATCTTATCGAGAAACTTCGCAATGATTTAATGATCTTTGTGAAGCGTCAGCAATCTGGTCAACTGGCAGAATCTCAACAGCAGAAATTAGCCGGGCTTGAGCTGCTAATTAAAGAATTTGCCTTCAAAACGGAGCAGATTCTTGAAAAAGCAGATTTTGCAAAATTACGTATCGATCTAATCTCTAAAGAAATTGTACAGCATGAGGCACTCCTGAATGCGCAAGGCGGCGCTTTTGCTCAGACGAAAGCTCAAGAAAAACAGAAGGTTGATACTCTTTTAAAAGAGAAAGATCGTCTGGAAAAAGCGCTTCGTCACGAATGCGACAGTTCTTTGCCTTATGCGCTTGCACCTAAAACGCTCAGCCGGTTACTTGAGCAGATTAGTGCTGAGATGCAAATAAAACAGGCTAATAGCTTTGAGAAGGAATTAAATGAATTCCTTACGCAGCTAAAAAGTGATATTTCATTCCGTTCTGGAAGCACTGGAAAAATTGCGGCTGAAGCGATTGAAGATAATCTTAAAGAATACCTGGCAGGGAAACCGAAAGGTGAGCTATTGTTTGATATCTCCGAGCGTGAAGCAGGTATGATTCAACAATCTATCGAACAGGATAGTAAAAAAGCCTGGCAGCGCTTTGATCTTTACCGCAACCAACTCGCTGAAGTAGAAGAACAGTTAGAGCAAGCCGCAGCAAACATTGCCCGTGCGCCGGAAGATGATCAGCTAATGGATATTTTTGAAAAACTCCGGGAGTTGGATCGACAGCGTGAAGCCAAACGCCAGGAGTATCGCTCACTACTGGAAGAAGCTAAACAGACCAAACAACAGCAGTTAGACTGTGCTCGTCAGGTTCAAAAAGCGCACGATGCGGCTCGCAACCAACATAGCTTTAATAGCGCCTTTAATAACGCGCAAGAAACAATTAATCTGCTTGACCGATATAGTGAGCTATTAACTCAGGCAAGGGTTAAAACACTTTCCGCCAACTTTGAAATTGCTTACCGTAAACTAGCCCGTAAAGAGGATTTGCAGCTTAGTGCTCATATTAACCCTGAGACATTTGATGTTGAACTAGTAGATGAAAATAATAAGATTATTAATCGTAAGCTGCTCTCTGCTGGTGAAAAACAAATCTATGCGATAGCTATTCTTGAAGCTTTGGCTAAAACTTCTGGTCGTGATTTGCCTGTAATTATTGACACGCCTTTAGGGCGTTTAGATTCTCAGCATAGAGACAAGCTGATCAACCATTATTTCCCTTTTGCCAGTCACCAGGTGGTGTTATTGTCTACTGATACTGAAGTTGATGAGCGATATTTCGTTGATCAGCTAAGGGATGACATCTCTCATGCTTATGAAATTGTATTTAATGCACATACAAAGTCATCTGCTCTCAAAGCTGGGTATTTCTGGGAATTAACCAAGGAGGCAATTTGATGTTGTCTAATAGAATGCAACTTAGCCGTCAAACTGAAGAGCAGCTTAAAAGACTAAAGGGTTTCACAGGATTAACCCCAAATATTTCTGCCCGTCTAGCATTTTTTCGGTCAGTTGAAAATGGGTTCCGATTTTCCGCCGAGACAAATAATTTAAAACTTGATGGCACACTTGTGTTAGATAAAATTACATGGTTAGGTGAAACTCTACAAATAACAGAGCTAGTATTAAAAATGCTCTACCCAAATCTTGAACAAAAAAAAATTGCCTATGCTTGGGCAGCGCACGTAGATGATGGTATTGCAGCATTAAGAAACCATAAAAGCATTAACAACCTTATGAGTAGCATTTAAAACAAACCCCATGCAAAGCATGGGGTTAAAATTATAATCCAAAGTTTGCGTTAACATGCTCTTTGAATTTAGACAAACCCATTTTTCTAACAATGGATGTATTTTCTGCTTGGAATGAATTTATACAGTTTTCAAGCTTATTTATCAAGGAAGTATGATCTAGCGATACTCCCTTCTCAAATAAGTATAAGCAGTAAAAATATTTTATCTGGCTACCTTTATAATTTGATGACTTGTAATCCTTTATAATTTCGAAATAATCACCAATTAGCTTCGGTGATTTTTTTAAATCAAAATTATTAATAAATAGATCTTCATAATCTTTATCGAAAATGTCTTTTATGCTATTAGTTGACTTTTCTGGATAACCGCTAATAGATTTTAATATCTGACCAAACGTCTCCATTTTGATCATGTATTTATATTCTTTTTTATCATCGGAACCAGTATCCCCTGATTTCCGTAAATATGCTATCTCATGTTCATCGAGGTATCTTTCAATATCAATTTGCTCTGTTGAAAGAGATTTTAAGTCTGAAGTTTTGATAGAGTTTTGACTATTCGTAAACTCTGCGATTTTATGGATATCATTTGAACCTGAATCGGGCATAAAAACTCTAAGCAACACTTCAGCATTACAAAGATAATTTGATATATTATCCTTATGATCTTGGTTAAACTTATGAATAGATCTAAGTGTCTGCCCGCCATTAACAATCTGAAAGCCATTTATATCAAGCTTCATGCTTTTATTACCGGCTAGATTAAGAGCAGACACCGACTTGGCAACCATTGTAATGCCATTATTATACATGAAAAATTTTGTTGGATGATTTTTAATAGTTAAACTTATCTTAGGGTTATATTTTGAATTTTTAACAAAACCTCGAACATTGTCAAATAATACACTGAATTCTAGATCAACCTCAGACAGTGGATTTAGATCATCCAGGTTTGTTTCATTTCTTAAAGAACCATCATTACAAGTCATCCTAATTATTTCATCACATCTTACTCGCACTATATAGGATTTTGCTGAAGCCTTACTATCTTCGCTGTAACACATTAGTGCGTCTTTACTTACAATAATACTAGCATTGATGTCTTTTGGGCGAATTGACATGAATTGTGAGATTGAGGGTAAAGCCAAAGGCTCAATCTCAATTTCATAAATGGAAGATAAGTTCTCCAACTCTGAAGTTGTTTCTTTAACTTCTTGCGCATCGTTACTAACTTGATAAAATTTCACCTCCCACTCATCTTTAGGGTTGCAAAAAATATCATTTAGCTTTTTCAATTTACTGCAAAGCTTTTTATGATTATTTTCAACTAATGTTACATTATATTGTAGGCATAGATTTAAAAATTTTGTAGAAATAAAATTATCATTCAAGCTTTGTGATTTATCAAAATTGAACCTTTCTTTATATTTAAAATTAAAAAGCTTAACCTGCCTTTTCTCTTCGCTTATATAAACAACATCCATCCCAAAATCATTGACATGCTCGTTAAAAAAGACTTTGTTGAAGTCTGTGTCAATTATAGACTCAATGAGTTCATCTTCATTAGAATCTACATCGCAAACATTTTCCATTATAAATAAATAGAACCCAAAGCGACGTTTTTGAGACTCGCTAAGAGCCCCATAGTTGCTAAAGCCAGTATATCCACACAAAATTTTGAAATATTTATCTAATTTAGTATTCAAAATAATAAAGTCAGTTCTAGTAGCCATCATTCCCTCTTAATTATTCTGATGTAGTTCCCAAAATGCTTTATCACGCATTTTAAAGACTTGCTTGTCACCGTTAATGTATAAACTAAAATGTTTCTCAAGCTGGCGAATCTGACCCATTAATGCTTCTTGCTCAGATTTATCATCAACGTTAAACACAGCTTTAATATCTGCGTTCTTGATTTCAGATACTCTATGAATTACCCAAGTTAAAATATAGGAAGCATAATTATTGTCTGCTGTTTTAAAATGCGTAATCTCCTGAGTAGACAAAATTGCACCTACACCATACTCACGCCCTTCCTTAAGGATCTTACGCAAGCTGGAAAAATCCTGACGCATAAAGTTATCGGCTTCATCGACCAGAATCATTTTGGTTAGCTGACGATAATCCCCTCGCACCACCGGTTTACCGCGCTTTTGCATCTGCGCGTAAAAAAGATCCAGCGTTAGCGCAACCACCAGGTTTTGCACTTCTGGCGGGTAGCCAGCCAGTTCAATCACGGTGACGCCGTCAATCAATTCGTACAAGCTGGTCATCTTCTCCGGGATGGTCTCGAATATCTTGTAACGCGCCAGTTTAGAAAGTGCTGCGTAAAGCGAATCTTCTTCAACCTTCTCCTGATCGAGGAAGCGCTGCCATACATCTTCAATTGTCGGTGCAGTCCGTGACCATGTCGTCGGATCTTCAGGCGAAATGCCTGCCGCTTCGTAGCATTCTAAAATCAGGTTTTCTAATTTCAGCTGCTGTTTATGACCCAGTCCATAGGCTTTTGCCATCGTTTCTGATAGTCCGCCTGCGGTATGGATTGGTAGCATTGGCGTGTCGCCAAACAGAGATAAGGGGTTGTAAGGCAGCTTAAATAACTTGTACTTTTTGGCACCCGTTGCATCAAGAAAAGCCTTATCCACATAATCTGATTTGTAGTCGAAGATCAGCAAACCAATAGGTTTTCCATCAACGTTACAGGTCTGATTACGCATCAACTGTGTGACCAGCGATTTAGTAAACTGAGTTTTCCCGGTGCCCATCGTTCCAATAATACCGGTATTGGTATTCATGAACTTCGCAGTGTTTGTTGGCTCCCAATGCAATGGATTCTGACGCGCAGCATCGTGACCAAACAGAATCTGTAATGGAGTATCGCTAATATCAGGCATCACCACCGGTACGGCAGGCTGTAACGACTCCGACTCAGATTCCGAAATGCACTGTGCAGCAGTCGGCGTTGTGACTTCTACCACGACTTCGGGCTGTGTCGGAGTGGCCTCACTCTCAGGCTTAAGCCGGTATTTTTCCGGCACCCGGTAACGTTCTGCCAGCGGTGGTTCATCCCCCTGCGCAGCAATTAGCGAAGGCAGCAGTGAATAAGGGATTTCGATCTGTAAGATATTTTCCGCTGTCTCTTTATAAGAGAGATCGAAGCAGGTTGCACTGTCCACATGCGCCACCACGAAGCCGTCTGCATAGTCGGTCAACCTACCTAACTGATAGTCACCCGTTAACCACCATTCTCGTCGTTCCAGCAAGGGAGCCAGTTTGTCACTGTTCAGCACTCCATACAGGCGCAGTTTCTCCACCTGCATCAGCACCTGACGTATAAAGAGCGCCCGGTACAATTGTGATGCCAGCGTTTTTGGTTCCAGAATGTCCTGCTGTAAATAACGTTTAAGCTCACGAGCCTGTTGGCCTGCATAGCTGTAGTCAGGCCGCGCCCCGGTTTTAACTTCCAGAGGCAACAGATAGAGGCGGTCTTCTTTGAATCCCACAAAGAGCACATCATCAGAGATCGCGCCGTTACGATAACCCTGTAAATTTCTTGATAAATCGCTTTCCTTCATTTTCAGCCCGACATTGCCGGACACACGGATCATTTCGGCCACCGATAACGGAATCCAGCAAATATCGGACTGGTGCAACATAGATTGCACAAATTTGTACGCACCTATAATGCCGTGCTTCTCTTTACGCTCTCTTTCGCTGGAACGCAGCATTTTCAGCAGCCATTCACCGTTAAAGGCATTAAATTCAGCCAATAGATGCTGACTATCAACAGCAGGTTGCCCTGACTGGCTTCCGGTCTGGAGCAACCGCAGGAACAGATCAACCTGCTTAGTAACAGTGACGGCATCGTAGCCTGCGCAACTGGTGTACTGATCAGAATAGTGAATAAGCACCACATCTTTCTGACTGGTGAAAAAGTCGAGGGTAACTTTAGGATCAATGATGGTGGTCCAGAGCGCGCTATTGTAAGAGTAATTGAGCAGCTGTTTAAAATTGCCACTCACGGCCAGGCCGATCCCTTGTCCATGATACTGGCTGTTGCTTTGACGTGCGGGTTGCCACAGGCAACCGATTAGTCGGGCAAGACGCAGAGCGCAGTAGGACTCAGTATCCACATCACGCAGTCCAAACGCGGTAAAGTAAGCATCCCCCTGCGTTTCGGCACCTTCCCCAGCGATCAACCCATGACACAATACCCCGCTGGACGCATCTTCAATGCGGATCTGGCGGCAATCCACAGGTGCTGTATTGGTGAAAAATGCCAGATGCGCATAGGCCAGCTTGTCGCTTTCTGACGGCAGAACAAACTTGCTGAACGTTAACCGGCTACGCAGCAGGTCAATCAGCATATCGGCTTCCGCCCGCCATACACCGCTGTTCAGATCGAGATCGTTTTTAAGCTGCTCATAGCTACCACTTTCGGCAAAGTGATCGAACATATTGGGTAACAAACGTTCATCGTAGCAGTTCACATGCACCGAAATAGCGTGCTCTTTTTCTTGCTTAAAATATTCTACTAATCCCAGAAAAAATTCTTTGGCGTTCCCTTGATTAATGGCATTGATAATCAACGCACTGTTTCCAGCGCTCTGGAACAACCGGGCGTAAGCGTCCGTGAACTCATTGAGTTTGTCTTTTACCAGACGTTTAACGTAGTCATGGCTGACCTGCCGCTGGGGAACCGCATCTATCCAGAAGCGGTTTTCTTCCACCGGCTGTAGTTGCGCGTATTCATGCTCACTGTGGTAAACAAACGGCATTAACCCGGAAACCATCAAGCGATCAAGAGTGATCGGCGGTAGTGTGGCAAATGAAGCCGAATCGTTCTGTTCCAACTCCGCAACAATAGTTTCTGCCAGTTGTAGATGGTAGGCCAGCACTAATGGGTGCAGTGGTGAGAGACGCTCATGGCTATCATTGCAACAGATCCCAAGATGCAGAAGACGTTTCTCCTGCGCTGTCAGCGCTCTGCTCAGGCCTATTTGCTGGAGTGACTGTTCAAACGTAGTAACAATGTAGCTTACCAGTGTGCGATATTCTGCTGACCACGACACCAGACTCGGTAGGGTGTTACGACGATGATAGTAGGCAAATAGCTGCTCATAGGCGTTATGGAGATCGGGGTAGCTGGCAAGAAGTTCATCCAGCGCAAACACACTATTGTCACTTCCCGTACCCAGCAGACGTCGCTCAATTAATGAGGCTTCCAGTATCAACAACTGCTGGCGTACACCTGCGACCTTGTGTTCAGTATTATCGAGTATGATGCGCCCTTTTAGTCGGTTCCAGGTTGCATTGCCCTCTTCTTTGAACAACTTATTGAAACGGCTCTGGTCGAAAAGCAGCGGCAGCGTTAGCCCTTCTTCTGCTCCCGGTCCCTCGATGTTAAACGACAGACGGGAATCACCAGAAACGAGCGCAAACTGAACCAGGTCACTTTGATTTGCCAGCGTCTCAAAATTCACCTGAGCATAATGCTGGCAGTCAATGCCTTCGCTCTCATCATCCAACGTACAGGTCAGGTTGCCAGACTCGGCAATACGCAGCGTGTTATCTTCCAGTTGCAGGGTTATTTGATCTTTACCTGGCTCAATGCGGTAGCAGTGCTGAATATCGTTTAGCCAGAATTGCCCCTGCTCAACCAACAACAGACGAAATTTATACTCTTCGGCTGAATTATTGCGGTTGGTCAGTTCGAGACTAAAGAAGCAGGGATGCCCATCAAAAGGCACCGACGCCATAATGCGGGAAGTCTTGCCTCCCGCTCGGTTGGTGCGCCAGAAAGGTGCATTCTTTAACTGGCGATTATGGGCAATCTTTATCTGGTTATCCTGAAGATCATTACCCTGAAAACTGAACTCCAGCTCAGCTTTAGATTGTCCTGGCTGCACCTGCACCAGCAGGCTGATGTCACGTTTGCCTGCCTTACTGGCGCTTTTCACCCGTTGCCAAACCTCGCCGTTTTCGACAGAGACATTTTCCAGCACCAGTTTTTGTTCACTATTCTGTTCTTTCTCTTTCCTGTAGTCGGAGAAATCGAGCTCACGCCAGTCGCCTTTATCGTAAAAATGCTCCTGAATGAATTTTGTACTAAATTCAGGCAGTACATTCTCCAGCTGTCCGCTGTAGCGTTCAACGCTGTCTTCTATCTGACGATATAATTTCCGGTTTTCATTCAGCCGAGTGCGTAGCTGTTTCTGGCTATAGTTAAGTAGTTCATCATCTTTAAACAGATGAAGCTCAGAGAAATCCAGATTGCCATCATCCAGCAAGCGATACAGCGACGAGAAACCAAATACGGTCGCGCCTTCATCCAGTACCGTTGCCAGTTGATCCTCCAGCAAACAGCGGGACAATTCTGAACGGTTACTATCGGTGGTAATGAGCTTTTCCAGTTGATGGCTGAAAGTTTCCGGATACCAAATAGCATCAGGTGCCGCCACGTCTTTCGTGCTGTTAATCAGGGTGTCGAGCATACTGTTGTGAATAATCAACAGCGCTGTCTGGGCAAAAACGCCGCTGCGCCCTGCAACTTCATCGCGCAAATGAGAAATGTAGTTTTCTGTGAATGCTGGAGCCTCGGCTCCGTGCAGTACAGGAATTAGCTGAACACCATTGCAGGGGAGACAATCAATATATTGCCCTGGCGCAATTTCCAACTGATTGCTGTCCGCCAGAGAGACGAATGCTTCCCAGAGTTTTAGCGCATTATCGGGATCGGGAGATTTGAACTGGTAGCGCTCGCCGGGCTGAATGATGCCACCTACCCATTCAATAAAAGTTTCTGCCAGATAGGTTTCATACTGTTTTACGGACATACACGGCGTCTCCACTATCACTCATTCGCTCTACATTTCCCATGCGTTCATAAAACGCCACCAGCGTTTGCGCCGACTGGTTATCCAGATAAAAACCGCGCTGTTCAAAACCACATAGCAGTTCGTGCAGGCGGAGTTTATCATTTTTTCCTATAGTGAGGTTGGTCAGCAGCAGCAGACGATCCTGATTCAGCACCAGCACTTTGCCTGCCCGGCCACGCACTTGAATGAAGTCAGTGCAAATCTGGTTTTCAAGCTCCTTAACGTAGTTCTTATTTATATCCGCGCGGTTAGTCTTTTTATCCTGGAATTGTTCTACGGCAACGGACAATAGCTGTTTGAAAGCACTTTCCAGGTTTATTGCGCGGTCACGGACAGGAAGATCTCGTTCTTCCTTACTAATGAATTTCTGTATGTAATCATTAATTTCATCTAAAACTTGATTTGGGGAATCCGAATAATTCAAACAATCCTTATATACCTGCCAGAGAGGACGTTTTTTTTCCCCTTTTACCTGCAACACTTCCAGCGCGGAAAGTATCGGGAACAGTTTTTCGCTCTGGCTGGCGAACAGCTTATAGCCATAACGTTTTACCTTTTCCCGTTCGGAGCTGGCTTTTTCACTATCAAGAATAAAAAATAGTGATTTGCTTTGTGGTTCGCCATCCTGCCAGTTGTCCAGATTGAGCGCCAGTTGAGCGCACCAGCTAAAGGCGTACAAACGTAGGGTGTTGGTCAGTTCTTGCAAAAGATATTGTGGGTGCTCAGCCAAAAACGCTAGATCGGACTGAAAACACGTAACCATATACGGAAGATACGGTTGCTCTTCGGCAAACGGTCCTTTACCCAACAGCTTTATTTTTTCATTGAGCTTATTAAGCATTTGCTGCTCAATGAAGTTCAGTCTGTCCTGTATGGGATAACGAAGACTGAAATCCCCCATCAAGTTTGCAAACAGCGTGCCAAGTCGTTTATCTGCCGTTGAACCAGAATTTATTTTCTCTCCCAAAAACTGAGCATGAAACAGTAAAAAAAGAGGTGATACACGGAAAATATCCTGGCTAGAAAAATACATTCGTTCCAGCACTGACCAGAATGCTGGCTCATCAAGCATCTCCTGCATATGTGTTTTACAATCTTCACGGAATTGATCGGGACCGTAAGCTTCGATTTTGCGTTTAAGAGCGTAGCTAAGGGCCAATCCGGTGACGAACTGCCAGCTAATATCATTGTTCTTATTGCGCACAGGCAGATAACTATCTAGTAGATTGTTACCCACTTTTAACTCGTTTGCGATAGGGTACATTCAGCTAACCCTCCATACCGCTAATAGTGATCATATCGTCATCCGCCTTTGCACGATAAACATGTTTTCTGCCATCATAAAATTTTATTTCGCTGCTGGATTTAGCCTGTTCCACGATCAATTCTACAATTTCATCCAGTAACACGATGGCATTTTTATCGTATTTATTCGGACGATAGCCATTATTCAACTTGTCCAATAATTCAAACAAATTAAGCCCGATATGGATATGCGGCAGTGGGTTTCGCCCCACCTTTAAATAGACATCAAAGCCAGTTGGATGAGCCGTATGTTTATTACGGATAGCATCCCAATCAGGCTTAATTTCTACCGGTGCGGTTATTTTTACCCCACCAAACTCACCCAAAAAGAACTCTTCTTTTTGCATACTTAATTCCGGTGCTTTGCGGTTAGCGTAGCGCTGGATACCCGCGATAAGCTCAAAAGCATAGAAGCGATTTAGTAATCTTTTTTGCTCCGGATCTGCTGTGTAATTTCTATGCAAATGCCAGATTTCTGAGTAATGCTCAAACAACGATTCGTTAAAGAACGAGGAGAATCTCCGATGATAATCATTACCCACTGATTCGTGTTGCAACAGCCAGAAAAGCCGGATCAAGGAGGTTGCGTCACCAGACTTAACATTCTGGCGATCAAACTTAATGTGCAGCGGCTTAAGTGCGGCTAAAAAATCATCGAGATCAGCGTCAACCAGCCCCAGTTCATAGCGTAAAACAAACTGATCAAGTTCATAGGTGTGAAATCTTGCGGGATCAAAATCCGCAACTTTTTTAATCAGATCATTTTCTGCACCGGTGAAAAGATTATCAAATAGATAGCCAGGCCCCATCAGTAGATGATGCAGAAAATCCAGCAGCGTACGTGTTGTTACAAACTGGTCTTTAATTAATCGCGCTTTAAAGAGCTGCGTAATTAACACATTCTGCACACCTGGCATGCAAAGCAATTTAAAATTTGCAACCTCTTTTAGATCTGGGTTAAAAGATTCCTCGCGCCGAAAAATAAACTGAAATAAATTACTATCATCATCACGAGTTAAATTATCTAACAAGGACTTAATAAATGATGAATATTGTTTTTTTTCGTCAAACTGGAATTTAGGGTAATGTTCAAAATCAAAAAAAGAACAACTCTCGTTACGGTAAGGACGGCTTGCATCCTGCTGCCCGGATAAAAATGAGTCAATTGCAGACCGGATCAACTTGTGGCATTCCGCGCCTTCTCGGGCAAAGTTAGCCAGCATTCCGGTGTTGATGCCAATGAGCAATGGAGATGACTGCTGATGATGATTAGCAAACAGCTCATTCAAAGCGTCAATGGCTGATTGTCGAGGGGCAAAGCTATGAGTGGCATCCAGATGAAAACTAAATCGCCGCTGATAACGCGGATCTGACTGACAGCGGGTTAAAATTTCGGATTTTCCGTCCCCGCTGCTACCGCACAAAAAAATGATTTCGCCGAGTTTAGCAACATCCAGATAGCGTTGCAATTCAGTTTCAATCTCTTGTTTAACAAAGAGTTGTTCCTTCAACTGATCTAGCTCATCCTTCTGGCGGTGTGTCACGGTGGTGACGGAAAACGAAGATGACTTCGCAAGTACACCCAAAGCCTTTTGTAATGTGATTGCGCTCATAACCGCACGGTCTCTGATGTGGATTTGTAACTATTCTATATAAACGAAAATATTAACTCTACTGAACATTGAGAAATTTTATTCGATTGATAATATTTCATCCATGCCTTGCGAGAGGAGGTTCTAATGTAATTTGGTTGATTACGAGGCATAGATGTTCAGATTTTGCCTCTGGTCAAAGCCAGAAAATCCTTATTCTCATAACATTCAGACTCTCTCTGCTGTTTACCTACCATTTCTGGTAGGAGTTTGTACGAATTCTGTAAGCTACTACTATGTATTTTCCGTCGTTTAAAGCGGCCATAACTCATTGTAATTAAAATAGTTATACCGTATTTTGCTGTAAAGATTAGTTGGGGAAATTTTTAACTCAGCATAAGGAAAAACATGGGTTTTAAAGAAGATTCCCTGAAAATTTTAACAGTCTCTGATTTATTTAAAAGGTAATATTACGTAATAGTAATATTGCTCTATTCTATTGCTTCCACTCTCATAACTCAAATCAGCATAACTTAATGAGGCTATTGTTACTCATTACATTTAGGTGATAAATTCACTGATCTGGATATAAGGAGATTTATGATAATTTTGTTTTGTGAAAGGGTTATAAACAAAAGGTTCACTGTACATATTGAAAGCTTGAATTGGATGAGAAACACGCCGTTTCCAGAGTAATAGACACAAAAAAAGCCGCCCTTAAGCGACTTAAATTTGCATACTTGGTGCCGAAGGCCGGACTCGAACCGGCACACCTTTCGATGGTTGATTTTGAATCAACTGCGTCTACCGATTTCGCCACTTCGGCACTGAAGGGATGCGGAAAACGTTGTGGATTATACCGTTGCCCCCTGTTTCCGCAACCCTTATCCGCAGACGCCGATGCAACTGCTGAAAAAAACGTCTGCCGGGTTCTCATCCACGCCGCGTGGCCTCTCTGTCTGGAATCCTGCCATTCCCTGCCCGCGCTGAACAGTCGCGTCAGCATGCCGGTTTCACTGGCACAGCGTGACGAAACAGCCTGGGCGCAGTGAAACGGATGGCCTTACAGCCGAATGAGTAAACGCTGATATTCTGTTAACCAGCCGATCTACTCCGCAACAGGCTTCACGTCAGTGACCAGCGTCGGCAAGTCCCAGGTGCCGCCCGCATGGATATAGCGGCACATGCCGGTTCCGCCGTCATAACTTTTACGGAAAGCCTGACCATCCCAGACCCAGCTCTCCTGGCTCATGCAGTCCCCGATGCCCCGGCCTTTCTGCACACTGGTAATCTCGCCCTTGTCGTAATCTGACCCGGAAACGGTCACCAGCTCAGGCTTGTCTTTTAGCTGCTTATCGATGACCCAGTAGCCATAGCCTTCGTTATAAGCAGCTCGCCAGCAGAGCGCCGACAATAAAGCGTGGCCGTCATCCAGTGGCGTCAGAGAGAGTCCATCAGTCTCCGGATCGCTGTTCTCGGCCGGTGAAAACAGGCTGTCGCAGGTGTCATCGTCATTGTGATTGACCGATGCCAGCAACCGGTTTTTCAGCGCATCGGCTTCTTGTGCGGTCAGCAAGCGAGGTTCGCCGCTCAGAGTTTTTGCCGCCTGAATGACCGGTGCGGGTACGGCCTTAGCCACGCTGTTCTCCGGTTTATTGCCCTTTCTGGTGAGCGCGCCTGGCGTACCGATACGGCCCTGCACGTCGTCGGCTTTCAGCAGCACAGCAGATGCACCTTCGCCGGAAAGCTGGAACGGCTTTGAGCCGCCTTTAAATTCAACCTTACCGTTGCCTTTCACGGCGCTGATTATCGCAGCGGTCTGGCTGGCTGACAGCCGCCAGTTATCATCCGCCGCCGTCAGATCGCCTGCGGACTTCCCGTTGATCCACAACGTCAGTTTCTCCGCTGGCTCGCTGTCATCTTCGGTGTCGCCCAGCGTCACTTCTCCCACAGTCTCCGTTGCGGGACCAGCGGCACGGGTGAGCAGGATAGAGCCGGAGGGATCCTCTTCTTTGCCATAACCCGCCATGCGACAGGTCAGCGTATTATCACAGACGACTTCCCAGTCCTTATGCTGAAGCGTTGTTCCGCTCTGGGCGGCCTGAGCCGACAGGGAGAACGCCGCCAGCACGAAAAGCATCGGTTTACAGTTCACTTTATTCCCTCAGGTATTATCTCTGCCCGACCCGCGCGGAGAGTCCCTGATTATATCGAAGAAGATATTGCGCCGTTATCCGTTTTATTTCCCCTCAAACGCAAAAGAGCCAGCCTTGCGGCTGGCTCTTCCTTGCATCTTCAGCATCGGCTATCAGCGATACCCGTCAGCACCGGTTGTCAGGATCGGTGCCTCAGTGCGAATGGTCATAATCGCGGTGATGCAGTTTGTTCTCTACCTTATCCTTCACTTCGCTGGCTTTCTCGCCTACCTTCTCCGTCAGGCTCTCTTTATGGTCGCGGTTATGTGCGCCGGGTGACTGCGAAGCGGCTGCAGGTTTCACCCCTGCCGTTGTACCCGGCAACTCACTTTCCAGACCACCTCGTGCATGGTTGATATCCACTTCCTGACGACGGACTGTATCATTAATGGTCTCGGTACGGTCGCTGCCGTCAGTGCGTACCACCACTTCTTCTTTCACATGCGCCGTTTTGTTAATCACCGGCTGCTCATGGGTCTCAGCGACCTCGACGGTTTTCTCCGACCAGTCCACTTCGCCGGCCAGCGCGGGTTCGTTCACCGAGCGGCGGAAAATGTCGGCGTGCTGCTCATGCAGTGAGATCTCTTCAGAGACGGTATCGGTTACCGTATAGCGGCGCACGCGGGTGGAGCCCTCGCTGACCAGACGTTTACCCACTTCTATCTGCTCTTCGGCCAGACGCAGAATATCGGCTTCGCTCTCATCGCCGGTCAGCGAGGTACGTCGCGGTTCCGCCTGGCGGTCGTTCGTCTCACCGGCAAACTGCTTACCGGCTGTCGGGTTAATGCCCGGCGCGCTGGTGCCGCCTTCCAGTGAACTCTGCATTCTTGATGGTACATCCACCGAGTCATGCGAATGGAGAATCGTCATGGCGCGAGCCAGCTTCTCTTCCTCAGTACGGATAGTCAGCACTACGCCGCCCTTGTCCATCGCCCGGGTATAGACATCCGCCTGATCCTGATCGACGGTATGACCAAACAGGCGCTGCCACAGGCTCGGATGGCGGACTGACTGCCCTTCCTGCTCTAAACGTTCTCCACTAATAAGACTGATGTCCCGATCGGAAAAGCCTGCTTTTACGAGATTTCTTTTCGCGGCCTCTGCCTGATTTGCAGAATCGAACAGTGTTACGATTTTTTCCTGTGCCATGATAGGTTCCTCTCTGTTAGCGGTTTTGATCGTCATCTCTTTCAACCTTTACCTGCTGCTCACGTCGGGTTACCACTTCCTGAAAAGGAACACTTTCCTGCACTTTTCGGATGTGGATCTCCTCTTTAAGCACCAGTTTTCTGACAATCTGGATTTCTTCTTCAACTACCGGGACAATCAGTACACCGTTCTCTTCCCTGATGTCGGGTATCGTCTCTACGGGTTGTGATTTTGCTACATGCTCAACCTCAACCTTATCCCGGTTAAGCAGTGTACTGATGACCTCGTCATGCTCCGTTGTGGAACGGGTGACCCGGACATGTCCATCCACAATCTTTTGCTTCGTCAGGGCTATTTCCTCTTCAGCGAGTTTAAGCGTGACCTCTGCAGAATTATTGTGTTCTGGCTGCCCAGCCATATTGATTCTCCCGTTAAGATTAAATATCTGCCACAACTGCCTGACACAGTGATTAAGCATGAACACTCTCGCTGATTTCGCAAGCCGGAATAATAAAATTTCCAGCAGGTAAAATTTATATTCAGCCCGCTCGTTAACATCATTAAAATTAAAAACCCTGTTTTAACCGCTACGCTAAAAATATAAAATCCATTAAAAACAGAGATATAAAATCAGATAATTTCACCAATAAATAGTTGCCTACAGGTACATTACGTTATAATTCATATTGCTAAAATGCCAAAAAAAATTAGCAGCAACCAGGACAATTCCTGCCTTAACGGGCGAGAATATTAAATAATGTTTCAGCGCCAGATCTTTATTTACACGAACATCACATTTCGCGGTGAAATAACCAAAGTCGCGCTGCATTCTGTTATTTATCGCCATTATTACAGAAGAGTCTTAAAGTCGAATCAAATAAAAAAGTTCAGGAACTTTCTGCGTCTCTGCTTCTCTTAGCAAAACTGAATAAGCAGATACCGAGGTAAAGATGAAACAGGCACAACGCAGTGTGTGGGGATGGGGACTGGCCGCGCTTCTGGTGGCAGGCAGTGCTTCGGCGGCAAGCTGGCAGGATCAACTGAGCAGCGCGGCGTCGCAACTCAGCCAGCAGAACAACGCTAACACCACCAGCAGCGCCACCCAGCAGAACGGCGGGCTGTCGCTCTCTTCGATTACCAGCCTGCTGGGCGGCGGTGACAAAGCGGTCAGCGCCAACAGCATGACTAACGCCGCTGGCGTGATGCAGTACTGCGTCGAGCACAACGTGGTGAAAAACAATGTGCAGTCGGTGAAAGATCAGGTACTGAGCAAGCTCGGCCTGAACACCACTACCGCGCAGGAGCAGAAAACCGATTACACCCAGGGTGTGGCAGGCCTGCTCAATACCGGCAACGGCCAGCAGCTTAACCTGCAGAGCCTGAGCAACTCGCCGATGGGTGAGAAGCTGAAAACCAAAGCCTGTGACGTCGTCCTGAAGCAGGGCAAAAACTTCATCTCCTGATCCCCTTCTCTCTGCTCCTCTCTCTGCCGCGAGGGGAGTATCAAACGCCCCGATGCTGTGACGCCTGACATTCCCTTAACCTGGGGTTGGGCGCTATAGTGTTGTTTTGGTTTCTACAGGACAGCACGCATGAAAGGCATCAACATCGCACTTTACTTCGACCCCGATCAGATTCAGGCCTGCGTTCACCAACAGGATGGCAGCTATCTCAGTAAAAAATTCGAGTATGACGATGGCGTGATTGAAGAAATCTACCAGTGGCTGGAGCAGTACGAACCCAACCGTACCCACATCTGCCTGATTGAAAATGAAACCGCCGAGCTGCTGGCCGATGAGCTGGTCGACAGCGGATATCGCGTCCATCAGGTCACCATGCATCAGCTGCTGAGCTGGTTCGCCGCAGAGCCGCCATCGACGCCCGATGGCACGCCTATGCGCGCGATGCTGCGCTTCCTGGAAGATGAACATCCGCGTGAATATGAGTCGCGTACCCCGCAGACTGAGGCGCTGATGGAGATGTTCGATGAGCTGGATGCGCTGGAGATGGTGGAAGATGACACTGATGAAGACGCGCTGTCTGCCGACCTGCTGCGCGCCATGAAGAAGCACCGGATCACCGCCAGCGCCGCCGCCCAGCGTCTGCTGCCAGAGGTAAACGAACGTATCCGCGAACATCTGATGCAGTATCCCGAACTGATGACGCCCGAAATCCTGCAGGACTTCTTCCCGGAACTGCTTGAGGCGCTGGAGCGGCCGAAACACTAATCGGGGAGATCACCGATGCTGGAACTGATTAAAGCGGTCAGCCTGGGGCTGGTCGTCATCCTGCCGCTGGCTAACCCGCTCACCACCGTAGCCCTGTTTTTAGGGCTGGCAGGCGAGATGAACTTCCAGGAACGAAACCGTCAGGCGCGCCAGGCGTCCCTCTATGTCTTCGCCATCATGATGGTGGCCTGGTACGCGGGCAACGCGGTGCTGCATACCTTTGGTATCTCTATTCCGGGCCTGCGCATTGCGGGCGGACTGATCGTCGCCTTTATTGGTTTCCGGATGCTGTTCCCGGCGAAGCCGGCAGGTCATTCGGTGGAGGCAAAGCAGAAGCTGGATGAGCTGGATGAGGCCAAAGAGCCGGTAAATATCGCGTTTGTGCCGCTGGCGATGCCGAGCACCGCCGGGCCGGGTACGATCGCGATGATCATCTCTTCTGCCTCAACGGTAAAAAGCGGCGTTGATTTTCCCGCCTGGGTGATAAGCGTCGCGCCGGTGCTGACCTTCCTGCTGGTCAGCCTGATCCTCTGGATCTCACTGCGCAGTTCAGGGGCCATCATGAAGCTGGTCGGGAAAAGTGGCATTGAGGCGATCTCGCGCCTGATGGGATTTTTGCTGGTCTGTATGGGCGTGCAGTTTGTCATTAATGGCGTACTGGAAGTGGCGCACACCTTTCACTAAGAGATAGCCCCCTCTCACCTTAACAGAGGGGGCCATCTGACCGGTTACTTCAGCGTTTTACGCACGTCAGCAACCTGATCGCGACTCACCGCAGGCGCGGTGTTACTCCAGCCCTGACGAATAAAGGTCGCCAGCTGCGCGACTTCATCATCACTCAGCCGTCCGGCAAAGCCTGGCATCGCCAGTTTTGACGGGGCTTTCTCCGTCGAGGGCTGCTGCGCCCCGGCCAGAATGGTGTGGATCAGCCCGGTGGGATCCTTAGCGTTCACGATAGTCGCCTGATCCAGCTCCGGGAAGACGCCCGGGGCGCCTTTACCAGTGACGAAGTGACAGGCACCGCAGTTATCCAGATAGAGACGCTCGCCTTCGCTGAGGTTCTTCGCGGCGGTGAGTTTCGCTTCGGTCGCCTGCTGCGCCTGCACGTTGACCGCCTGCAACGACGGGTTACCGCCCAGGAACTTCAGGTACGCCGCAATGGCGTTGAGATCGGCGTTGGTCATGTGTGAGCTGCTGTGCTCTACCACCGAGGTCATCTCTCCGCCAACCGCCGCTTTATCGTTGCGCCCGGTCTGCAGGTAATCCACTATCTCCTGCTGGCTCCAGTGCGGTATCCCGCGCAGTGACGGCACTTCCCAGTGGTTCAGGCTGCCGCCTGCCAGGAATTGATCGTCACCGCTGTCCAGAGCTTTCTCGTTCATGCCCAGCCCGCGCGGCGTATGGCAACTGCCGCAGTGACCCAGGCTCTCAACGATATAGGCGCCGCGATTAATCTCGGCGGACGCGCCGCCAATCGGCTGGAACGGCTTATCGGAAGTGAACGCCCAGTTCCAGAACCGCATCCCCCAGCGCTGACTGAACGGGAAACTCAGATCGGTTTCCGGCGGCTGCTCCGCGCTCGGCTGCACGCCTTTCATAAAGTAGACATAGAGCGCATGGATATCGGCATCGCTGATTTTCGCGTAGTCCGGGTACGGCATCGCCGGATAGAGGCGTGAGCCGTCCGGCAGGATCCCTTTGCGCACCGCATCAGAGAACTGCTGCTCGCTGTAGTTACCGATGCCGTGCTGTTTATCCGGTGTGATGTTGGTCGAGAAGATGGTGCCGAGGTTCGACTCAATCGCCAGTCCACCGGAATAGGCAGGCTTGCCGGGCAGCGAGTGGCACGCCATGCAGTCACCCAGCCGTGAGAGATATTCGCCCTGCTTGATCAGTTGCGCCTCATCTTCGGCGTGAGCCGGCAGCGCAAAACCGCTGGCCAGCAGCACCGCGTTGGCGAACATAATAGATTTCAGTTTCAGCTTATTCATGCGCTTATGCCTGTACCAGTGGACCGGGATTTTTCAGGTAGTGATCTTTGATCGCCTGTGCCGCCATCAGGGTAATCGCACCGATGGTATCGGTCGGGTTCGCCTGGAAGTTCTGCGGGAAGGCGTTGCCGCCCGGCACAAAGACGTTATGCACATCCCAGCTCTGCAGGTACTTGTTGAGCGCCGAGGTTTTCGGGTTATCGCCCATCACCGCGCCGCCCACGTTGTGGGTGGAGACATATTTGGTGATATCGAAATCTGCGCCCATCGGCAGGAAGCTCATGCTCATGCTGTCCGGGTTCAGCTCTTTGGCGATGTTGCCGACGATACCCTTCAGATGCTGCTGCAGCTTCAGCTCATTCTCTTTCCAGTTAAAGGTCATGCGCAGCAGCGGCAGTCCGCGGTGATCGTTGTAGTTCGGATCGAGATCCAGATAGATATCGCGGTAAGACTGACAGGTGGTGGTGATGCTGATCTTCATCGAATGCCCGTACCACTCCTCCAGTCCCTCTTTGTAGCCCATGCCCCAGGATGGCGTGCCTTTTGGCAGCGCGGTACTGATCGGCGTGCCGGTCGCCTGAGAGCTGTGGATCTTCGCGCCGCCGAGGAAGCCCAGCGACGGACCGTCAAAGTTGCCTGGCGAGATATCGTTAAACATCTGGCCGGTCGCGCCCGCGGTGGCATAAGGATTGAAATGCTTATCTTTGAAGAACAGGGTCGCGCCGCCGTTCGACAGGAACGCATAGTTGCGGCCGACCACCCCCTCTTCGGTGATGGGGTTATAAGGCTTACCGATACCGGAGAGCAGCATCAGACGCACGTTGTAGAGCTGGAAGCTGCTCAGCACCACGATTTTCGCGGGCTGGAAGCACTCGTTGCCCTGCGCATCGATGTAGATCACCCCTTTCGCGGTTTTCTTATCATCGTTCAGCACGACCTTGATCACTTCTGCGTTCACTTCATAGGAGAAGTTCGGCATACGCTTCAGCGAATCCATTACCGCAGTCTGTGGCGAGGCTTTGGAGTAGTTCAGGCAGGGGTATTTGCTGCAGTAACCGCAGTAGTTACACGGGGCGATCTGGTTGCCGTAGGGGTTTTTCCACGCGCGTGACACGCAGGCCGACGGGTTCGGGAACGGGTGATAACCCAGCTTCGTGGCCGCCTCTTTAAACATTACGTTGTTCAGCGTGTCATCCAGTGCAGGCAGCGGATAAGGCTCAGAACGCGGGCCTTCAAAGGGATCGCCGCCTTCCAGAATGTTGCCGCGCAGGTTGCCGGTGTTGCCCGACTGACCGCAGATCAGTTCGAATTTATAGTAGTAAGGCTCAATCTCTTCCCAGCTGAACGGGAAGTCCATCACCCGCATATCTTCCTGCAGGATGCCCGGCTTGTAAGCCTGATCCACGTAGGTCTTGAGTTTGATATCGGTCGGGGTCGGACGGATCAAAACCGCCGTCCAGTGCATCCCGGCGCCACCCACGCCCGTGCCCGGCGCAAATGCGCCCCACTTGCGGGTCGGCAGCGCCGTCTGGCTGCTGTTGTAGCGCACGGTGACCGCCACTTCGGCGGGGGTCGCAAATACCTTGTTGCGCACCGCATAAGCATATTCATCCGCCGGTTTCGGATAGGCGAATTCGTCATAATCGCGCTCGCCGCCGCGCTCCAGCGCGCGCACTTCCAGACCTGCCAGCGCCAGCTCGATGCTCATCAGCGAGCCTGCCCAGCCGAGGCCGCAGACCACAACGTCGACTTCTTTCTTAGTAACCTGTGCCATGATAATCCTGTTTACCTGATGTGGAAGCGCCTTATGCGCGTTCGCCCTTGATGCTGACCGGGCCCAGCGGATAAGGCACGTTGTGCTGTTTCACCCATTCGGTGAAGCTGGCACGCGCACCCGGGAAGCCGATGGCGATCCAGGCTTTCATGCCTTTATTACCGCCGTACATCGGGTCGGCCAGGTAGCCATGTTTGGTATCTGAGAGCAGCTGGCTGAAGAAGTGAGACGGTTTGAGATCGGCCTCGCCCAGCGCGGCAAAATCAATCTGGTTTTTGTTTACCTGGGTCAGCACCGCATCTTTCTCCTCCAGCGTCAGCGCATGAAACGCTTTCTGATGGGTGTTCTGCGACCACTGATCGATCAGCCGGATCCCGGTTTTGTAGATCTGCTGAGGACGAAACGGGATCTGGTAACCCAGGGTCGCCGGTGCCTGGGTATTAAATGGCCCCTGCAGATAGATCTCGCTGCCAAAGTCTTCGCTGCGCAGCTGCTGGTCGATGAAGATCGGCACATTGGTTTCCAGCGCGCCTGGCGCTTTACCTTTGCCGCCCGCCGGAATCAGACGGTCCGTCGCGGCCAGAATAAACTGCCACTCATCCGCACTGAAAAAGATGGGTTTGTAATCGGCTAACTCGGGAGCGGCCATTTCTGCAGCCTGCGCCGCAGTAAGGCCTTTGAAGACCAGTTCACTGAGCGGCAGCGCAAGCAGTGAACCGAGCAAAAATTTACGCCTGGTGGTGGGTTTTTCTAACAGCATATCCGCACGACTCTCATCTGCTGAATACCCGGCTTATCCGTTCTGGCGCGAAAAAATGCGTGCCGGCGGAAAAGGGTCCGCAGAGATAAACACACAAGACAGACGACGGCAGAACAGGGAAAGGCAGGTAAAATTATGGTTCGGTGACTAACGGAACATATCGGTTAATAACCTGGCAATCTTAGGGATATAACTATTTCTGAATGTAAAAATTGAATTTAAAATATTTCAGAGTAAAGGTTTATCATGCTGTTGCGGAGGGGTAACAAAGAGGTTAAAGATTTATAACGGGGAAATTGCCAATAAAACCTTATAAACATCGGGTATTTAGCTGTTTTAACGCAAAAATGAGGGTTGTTATTTTCATTCCGTCATCATCACCCAAAATAACCAATAAAAAAATATCATATTTTCCTGCACGATTATCCTGCCAGGTACTTATCCTGGCGTAATATCCATGAGGATGCCATCAGACAATGTGCAATCTGTCATCGTCTGCGGTCAGCTTTTTTAATTCCTCCTGTTCTTTGCGTCACGGTATAATAACTAAAAGATACTATTATGCTTTATTTTTTGCCTGGCTGGCGACGCAAAATATTGTGCAAAGCATAGAACAAACCGGCATTTTGAGATTATCCGCCGCCCGGTAGTGTAAAGCACATCGACGACTCAGGACCTTTTCCGATGCGCAAAACGCTCTTCTCACTCTTTACCGCTCTGGCGCTGTCTCACGCCGCCCACGCCGCGACGCCTGCCGATACGCTGGTGGTCGCCGTTCCGCTGGATGGCATTATCAGTTTTGACCCGGCCGAAAGTTTTGAAACGGTCAGCAACAGCAGCCTGCGCAACATCTATCAGACGCTGCTGGCGCCGGATCATCAGGATCCGCAGCAGCTCTCACCACTGGCGGCCACGCGCTGGCAGCCGGGGAAAATGCCTCACAGCCTGGTGTTTGACCTTAACCCACAGGCCCGCTTTGCCAGCGGCAATCCGCTGACCGCACAGGATGTCGTCTTCTCCTTAACCCGTGCGGTGAAGCTCAACAAAGCGCCCTCTTTTATCCTGGCCGAGTTTGGCTGGACGCCGGAAAACATCGACCAGCAGTTCACGGTGATCAACGACCATCAGCTTGAACTGCGCTGGCCTGCGCAGATCGGCAGCGATCTGGCGCTGCGTCTGCTGACCGCGCCGGTCGCCTCGATTGTCGACAGCAACGTGGCGCGGGAGCACGCCAGCAATAATGACTACGGCAACGGCTGGCTGAAAACGCACTCCGCCGGCAGCGCGGCGTATGCCATCCGACAGTTTGTGCCGCTGCAGGCGCTGGTGCTGGAGGCGAACCCCTACAGTACGCAGAAGCCGCACCTGAAACGAGTGCTGCTGAAAGGGGTCGCCGATCCCGGCAGCCGCCGCCTGCTGCTCCAGCAGGGCGATGTGGACGTGGCTTATCAGCTCGGCCCGGACCAGATTGCGGCGCTGAAAAGCGTGCCGGATGTGCGCGTGGATGCTTTCCCGTCCAGCCTGATTTACTACGTCGGCTTTAACACCCAAAACCCGCAGCAACCGGCGCTGGGCAATCCGGCTCTGTGGCAGGCGGCACGCTGGCTGGTCGACTATCACAGCCTGGCAAACCAGCTGCTGAAAGGTCAGTACCGCATTCATCAGAGCTTCCTGCCAGACGGGTTCGACGGCGCGCTGAACAGTACGCCGTTCCACTACGATCTGAAAAAAGCGCAGGCGATCCTGCAGAAAGGCGGCATTAAGCCGGGCACCCGCATCGCACTGACGGTGGTGAACCAGCCCCCTTACATTGACGTGGCGCAGGCGCTGCAGGCGAGCTTTGCCAAAGCGGATGTGCAGCTCGATCTCCAGCCGGTGGCGGAATCAGCGCTCTGGAGCAAAATGCGCAGCCGTGACTTCCAGGCAATCTTCACTTACTGGGGCGCGGACTATATTGATCCCAATACCAACGCCAGTACCTTTGCTTTTAACGTGCCGGGCGGCGGCAAAACCCTGGCGTGGCGCGTCGGCTGGTCCATCCCGGAATTAAGCGCGCAGACCCGTGCCGCCGCCGGAGAAGGCGACGCAGTGAAGCGCCGCAGCCTCTACACCGGGCTGCAGACCCGCATCCAGCAGGATTCGCCGTTTGTCGTGCTGTTACAGGGCGCGGTTCAGGTGGCGGTTCGCAGCAATCTCAGCCATCTGCAGCAGGGCATCGGTGTCAGCCTGCTTAATTTCGAAGCGGTACAGAAGTAAACCCGCCTCAGGCCGCTGCGTGACAGGCAGCGGCCCCTTTTCTGTAAGATTGTTCTCCTCGTGCAGACCTCTGGCTTGCTATCCTTCAGGCATACCCTTTAGCCAGGAGTGAAAAGCATGACTGCCCCGCTACTGATTGCGCGTACCCCCGACACCGAACTTCATCTGTTACCGCAGATGGCCAACCGCCACGGCCTGATCACCGGCGCAACCGGCACCGGTAAAACCGTTACGCTGCAGAAGCTGGCCGAAGCGTTCTCCGCCAGTGGCGTGCCGGTTTTTATGGCCGACGTGAAAGGCGATCTGACCGGCGTGGCGATGGCGGGCCAGTCCAGTGAAAAGCTACAGGCGCGGCTGGCAAAAATCGGTGTGACCGACTGGCAGCCGCAGAGCAATCCGGTGGTGCTGTGGGATATCTTCGGCGAGAAAGGTCATCCGGTACGCGCCACCGTCTCCGATCTCGGGCCGCTGCTGCTGGCGCGGCTGCTGAATCTGAATGAGGTACAGAGCGGCGTACTGCAGATTATTTTCCGCATCGCCGATGACCAGGGGCTGCTCCTGCTGGACTTCAAGGACCTGCGCGCCATGACGCAGTACATCGGTGACAACGCGAAAAGTTTTCAGAGTCACTATGGCAACATTAACAGCGCCTCGGTCGGTGCCATCCAGCGCGGACTGCTGACGCTGGAGCAGCAGGGCGCGGAACACTTTTTTGGCGAACCGATGCTGGATATCGCCGACTGGATGCGCGTCGACAGCAACGGCAAAGGCGTCATTAATATCCTCTCCGCCGAGAAGCTTTATCTGATGCCGAAGCTCTACGCCACCAGCCTGCTGTGGCTGTTGTCAGAGCTCTATGAGCGCCTGCCGGAAACGGGCGACCCTGATAAGCCAAAGCTGGTTTTCTTCTTTGACGAAGCGCATCTGCTGTTCAACGACGCGCCGCCGGTGCTGCTGGAGAAGATCGAACAGGTGATGCGGCTGATCCGCTCGAAAGGCGTCGGCGTCTGGTTTGTGACGCAGAACCCGGCCGACATCCCTGACCGGGTGCTGGGCCAGCTTGGCAACCGCGTCCAGCACGCCCTGCGCGCCTTTACGCCGCGGGATCAGAAAGCGGTCAGAACCGCGGCCGAAACCCTGCGCACCAATCCGGCTTTTGACAGCGTGGAAGCGATTCAGGCGCTGGGCACCGGTGAAGCGCTGATCTCTTTCCTGGATGAAAAAGGCAGCCCGTCGGTGGTGGAACGCGCAATGGTGATTGCGCCCGGTTCGCGCATGGGGCCGGTCACCGGCGATGAACGCAACGGTCTGATCAATCACTCCCCGCTGTATGGTAAATATGATACTGAAGTCGACCGCGAATCGGCGTTTGAAAAGCTGCAACAGGGTTTCCAGGCCGCCAGCGAGCAGGCCAGCGCGCCGCCGGCCAAAGGCAGCGATGTTGCCGTCGACAACGGCATCCTCGGCGGACTGAAAGATATCCTGTTTGGTCATACCGGCCCGCGCGGCGGCAGACATGATGGGGTGGTGCAGACGATGGCGAAAAGCGCCACCCGCCAGATCACCAATCAGATCATCCGTGGCGTACTCGGCAGCCTGCTGGGTGGTCGTCGCCGGTAAACCCGGCTCTCTGCTAAGATCAGGTTATGGATAAACAATACGAACTGAAACGGATGAAGCGCCTGGCCCTGCTGCTGTTGCTGCTGGCCGCCGCCACCTTTGTTGTCACCCTTTTTCTGCCGCCCGGCTTCTGGGTCAGCGGGGTTAAAGCGATTGCCGAGGCCGCCATGGTCGGCGCCCTGGCAGACTGGTTCGCCGTCGTGGCGCTGTTCCGGCGGGTGCCGGTACCCTTTATCTCACGCCACACCGCCATTATTCCGCGCAACAAAGATCGCATCGGTGAAAACCTGGGCCGCTTCGTCCAGGAAAAGTTTCTGGATACCGATTCGCTGCTGAATCTGATCCGCCGCCACGATCCCTCACAGCTGCTGGCGCAGTGGCTGAATACGCCCGGTAACGCCGATCGTATCGGCCGCCATCTGCTGCAGGTGATGCGCGGCTTTCTTGATCTCACCGACGACGCGCGCATCCAGACCTTTATGCGTCGTGCGGTGCATCGCGCTATCGACAAGGTGGATCTCAGCCAGAACAGCGCCATGGTGCTGGAGAGCCTGACCCGGAATAACCGCCATCAGGCGCTGCTGGACGCGGCCATCGATCAGCTGCTGAAGCTGCTGCACAAGCCCGCGACCCGCGAGTTTATCGCCCTGCAGCTGGTGCGCTGGCTGAAACGCGAGCATCCCATCAAAGCCAAAATGTTGCCGACCGAGTGGCTGGGCGAACACAGCGCCGAGCTGGTAGCGAACGCGGTCGACTCCCTGCTGGATGATGTGGCAAGGGATCAGGGGCATGAGCTGCGCCTGGGCTTTAACCGGGCGGTAGAGAAGCTGATTGTCAGACTGCAGAACGACCCGGAAATGGCCGCGCGCGCCGAAGAGATCAAAGGCTGGCTGAAAGAGGATGCCGCATTCAACCGTTACATCGGCGAGCTGTGGAATGATATGCGCAGCTGGCTCAAGGCCGATCTCAGCAGCGAGGATTCGCGCGTGCAGGAGAAAGTGCGTGGTGCAGCCCTGTGGCTGGGGGAAACGCTGGCGGCCGATCCGGCACTGCGCGACTCTATGAACCAGCATCTGGAGCAGGCGGCGCGCAGCGTGGCGCCGGAGTTCGCCAGCTTCCTGACGCGTCACATCAGCGACACCGTGAAGAGCTGGGACGCGCGCGATATGTCGCAGCAGATCGAACTCAATATCGGCAAAGACCTGCAGTTTATCCGTATCAACGGCACGCTGGTGGGCGGCACCATCGGCCTGATCCTCTATCTGCTGTCGCAGCTGCCCGCGGCGCTGCCGGTGGTCTCAGGCTGGATAAGCCGCATCGCCTGAAGCCACTTACAGCCGCTGTCACCGTCACGCCGGACGACTGCAGGACCTAAAATGAGAGTTACACACCTCCTGCTGCCATAGCGGGCCACGGATGGCCACACGGTCAGCCGCGGTCACCGCTACGCCGGACGACGCCCAGGCGTAAAGCCGCGGGAGCCCCTGTAGCCCGGGTACAAAAAAGGCCGCTATCGCGGCCTTTCCTTTTACTGCCTTTACTTCGCTTAACGCCGCTTAATCAGCATAAACATACTGATCGCGAAGAATGCGAAACTTGGCAGAATCGCGCCCAGAACCGGCGGCAGACCATAAACCAGGCTCAGCGGGCCGAATATCTGATCCAGTACGTAAAACAGGAAGCCAAAACTAATACCGGTCACCACCCGCACGCCCATCGACACGCTACGCAGTGGACCAAAGATAAACGACAGCGCCATCAGCATCATCACCGCCACCGACAGTGGCTGGAAGATTTTGCTCCACATATTCAGCTGATAACGTCCCGCTTCCTGACCGCTCTGCTTCAGATACTTACTGTAGCTGTGCAGGCCGCGAATCGACAACGCATCGGGATCCAGCGCCACCACACCCAGCTTGTCTGGGGTCAGGTTGGTCTTCCATTCGCCGCTCAGGCTCTGGGAGCCGGTGATCTGTTTCGGATCGGTCAGGTCTGACTCATCCACCTGCGACAGCAGCCAGCGCTTTTTAGCCGCATCCCAGGTCGCCGTCGCCGCGTAACGTACGCTCTGCAGACGACGCTGATCGTTGAAGTTATAGATGCTGACGCCATCAATCTGATTGTCGCCTTTAATGCGCTCAATGTAGATGAAGTTGTTACCATCTTTGGCCCACAGACCGTTCTGCGTTGAAACCAGTGCGCCGCCATAAAGTTGCTGAGCCCGGTAGTTACGCGCCATCTGTTCGCCTGACGGTGCCACAAACTCACCAATCGCCATCGTCAGCAGCACCAGCGGAATCGCTGTTTTCATGACGGAGAGCGCAACCTGCATGCGGGTAAAGCCCGCCGCCTGCATTACCACCAGCTCGCTGCGCTGCGCCAGCGCGCCCAGCCCCAGCAGCGCACCCAGCAGCGCCGCCATCGGGAAGAAAATCTCAATATCTTTAGGCACGCTGAGCAGAGTGTAATAACCGGCGCTCAGGGCGCTGTAGCTGCCCTGGCCGGTCTTGCGCAGCTGGTCGACGAACTTGATGATGCCGGAGAGCGACACCAGCATGAACAGCGTCAGCATGATGGTATTAAAGATGGTTTTACCGATATAGCGGTCAAGAACGCGAAACATCAGACCGACCCTCCGCGGGTAAAGCGGGCGCGAATCCGACGCATCGGCACCGTATCCCACAGGTTAAGAAGCACCGCCAGCACCAGATAGCTGATATTCACCACCCACATCCAGATGCCCGGATCCAGCCGTCCTTTCGCGCCGCTCGACTTAAGCGAGCTTTGCAGCAGGAAGAAGATCAGATAGAGCAGCATGGCAGGCAGCATCGACAGCACCCGGCCCTGGCGTGGGTTCACCACGCTGAGCGGCACTACCATCAGCGCCATCACCAGCACCGAGAAGACCAGCGTCAGGCGCCAGTGCAGTTCAGCCCTGAAATCAGGGGTTTTATTCGCGAACAGTTCACGCAGACTCGCCTGTTCGGAATCGTTGGGATCGAGCGTCGGTGCTTTGTAGCCAATCACTGCCTGATAATCGTGGAAGTCGGTGATGCGGAAGTCGCGCAGCAGCGCGGTGCCCTCAAAGCGCGAGCCTTTATCCAGCGTCACAACCTGAGAGCCATCTTTACGTTGCTCCAGATGACCGCTGTCGGCCAGCACCACGGAAGGCCGTGCATTGCCTTTTGGCCGCAGCTGCGCCAGGAAGACGTTACCAAACTGGTTACCCTTTACATTCTCGACAAAGAGCACGGCGTTGCCGTCGCTGGAGGTCTGGAACTGTCCGGCAGCCATCGCCGCTGCACCCGGGTTCGCCTTGGCATTCTGCGTCACCTCATCCTGATAGCGGGATGACCAGGGCCCCAGCCAGATAACGTTGACGGCTGCTACCAGTGAGGTAAACAGCATCAGCACCATCGCGGCTTTGACCAGCACGGCCTTGCTCAGGCCGCAGGCGTGCATCACGGTAATTTCACTTTCCGTGTAGAGTCGTCCCAGCGTCATCAGGATCGCCAGAAACAGACTTAAGGGCAGTATAAGTTGTGCCATTTGAGGCACACCCAGTCCTAACAAGGTCAGAACGAGATTTGTCGGCACTTCGCCATCCACCGCGGCACCTAGGATCCTGACTAACTTCTGACAAAAGAAGATGAGCAGCAGGATAAACAGGATAGCCAGCTGGCTTTTGAGCGTTTCCCGAACCAGATATCTAATGATGATCACGCTTAGTACGCCTGTGAAAACTTGTCTTTTTGCAGGAAAATCGCTAGTTTCAACGCTTA
>Ga0209371_1000242_pt1 | contig 68264 bp, 58 predicted proteins | sample AgamicAtAmrz_FD_187165 | JGI IMG/M metagenome (GOLD analysis project Ga0209371, IMG submission 187165) | Agave microbial communities from Guanajuato, Mexico - At.Am.rz (SPAdes) (version 2) | ecosystem: Host-associated > Plants > Roots > Rhizosphere | place: Guanajato, Mexico | collected 2012-06-07
TACTATTTCTTATCGATTTTGTACAAGTGGAGTCCGCCGTGTCACTTACGCTCTGGCAACAGTGTCTTGCCCGTTTGCAGGATGAGCTTCCTGCCACCGAATTCAGCATGTGGATTCGACCGCTGCAAGCGGAGTTAAACGACAATACGCTGGCCTTGTATGCTCCGAATCGGTTTGTGCTCGACTGGGTACGAGATAAATACATCAACAATATTAACGGCCTGCTGAACGAGTTCTGCGGGGTGGATGTGCCTTTGCTGCGTTTTGAAGTTGGCACGCGTCCCGCGCAGCAGCAGCCGGTGGCGATGAGCCAGCCGGCGATGGCGAGCTTTAACGCGCCCGCGCCGGTCGAGAGCCGCCCTGCGCCCGCGCAGCCTCTGCGTCCAAGCTGGGACAACGTTCCGGCGCCGGCCGATGTGACCTACCGCTCCAATGTGAATAACCGCCATAACTTCGATAACTTCGTTGAAGGTAAGTCTAACCAACTGGCGCGCGCGGCGGCGCGTCAGGTGGCAGATAATCCTGGCGGCGCGTACAACCCGCTCTTCCTTTATGGCGGCACCGGCCTGGGTAAAACGCACCTGCTGCATGCGGTCGGCAACGGCATCATTGCGCGCAAGCCCAATGCCAAAGTGGTCTACATGCACTCCGAGCGTTTTGTGCAGGACATGGTGAAGGCGCTGCAAAACAATGCCATTGAAGAGTTCAAACGCTACTACCGCTCGGTTGATGCGCTGCTGATCGATGACATTCAGTTCTTTGCCAATAAAGAGCGCTCACAGGAGGAATTTTTCCACACCTTCAACGCGCTGCTGGAAGGCAATCAGCAAATCATCCTGACGTCAGACCGCTATCCTAAAGAGATCAACGGCGTTGAAGATCGCCTGAAATCCCGCTTCGGCTGGGGGCTGACGGTGGCCATTGAGCCGCCAGAGCTGGAAACGCGCGTGGCGATCCTGATGAAAAAGGCGGATGAGAACGATATTCGCCTGCCGGGCGAAGTAGCCTTTTTCATTGCCAAGCGCCTGCGTTCCAACGTGCGCGAGCTGGAAGGGGCGCTGAACCGCGTTATCGCCAATGCGAACTTTACCGGCCGCGCGATTACCATCGATTTCGTGCGCGAAGCGCTGCGCGATCTGCTGGCGCTGCAGGAAAAGCTCGTCACCATCGACAATATTCAAAAAACGGTAGCCGAGTACTACAAAATTAAGGTCGCGGATCTGCTTTCCAAGCGCCGTTCGCGTTCGGTCGCGCGTCCGCGCCAGATGGCGATGGCGATGGCGAAAGAGCTGACGAACCACAGCCTGCCGGAAATTGGCGACGCCTTCGGCGGCCGCGACCACACCACGGTGCTTCACGCCTGCCGTAAGATTGAGCAGCTGCGCGAAGAGAGCCACGACATAAAAGAAGATTTCTCTAATCTCATCCGAACTTTATCCTCCTGACGCTATGAAATTTATTGTTGAACGTGAACAGTTGCTCAAGCCGCTGCAGCAAGTCAGCGGCCCGCTAGGCGGTCGCCCGACGCTGCCGATCCTGGGAAATCTGCTGATGCAGGTCAACGACGGTACGCTGTTGCTGACCGGCACCGACCTGGAGATGGAGATGGTGGCGCGCGTGGCGCTGACCCAGCCGCACGAGCCGGGCGCAACCACCGTACCGGCGCGTAAATTCCTCGACATCTGTCGCGGGCTGCCGGAAGGTGCAGAGATCAACGTGACGCTGGAAGGCGAGCGGATGCTGGTGCGCTCCGGGCGCAGCCGCTTCTCGCTCTCTACGCTGCCAGCCAGCGACTTCCCGAACCTGGATGACTGGCAGAGCGAAGTCGAATTTACGCTGCCGCAGGCAACGCTGAAACGTCTGATCGAGGCGACGCAGTTTTCCATGGCGCATCAGGATGTGCGTTACTACCTCAACGGCATGCTGTTTGAGACCGAAGGCGAGGAGCTGCGCACAGTCGCGACCGACGGCCATCGCCTGGCAGTCTGCTCGATGCCAGTTGGTCAGGCGCTGCCGAACCATTCGGTGATCGTACCGCGTAAAGGTGTGATTGAGCTGCTTCGCCTGCTGGACGGTGGCGAAACGCCGTTGCAGGTGCAGATCGGCAGCAGCAATATCCGTGCGCACGTCGGCGACTTTATCTTTACCTCGAAGCTGGTGGATGGCCGCTTCCCCGACTATCGCCGCGTACTGCCAAAAAATCCCGATAAGGTTCTGGAAGCAGGCTGCGATATTCTGAAGCAGGCGTTTGCGCGTGCGGCCATTCTGTCGAATGAGAAATTCCGCGGCGTTCGCCTCTATATCACCGAAAATCAGCTGAAAATCACCGCCAATAACCCGGAACAGGAAGAGGCGGAAGAGATGCTGGACGTCACCTACGGCGGCACTGAGCTTGAGATCGGTTTCAACGTCAGCTATGTGCTGGACGTGCTGAATGCGCTGAAATGCGAGAATGTGCGTCTGCTGCTGACCGATTCGGTATCGAGCGTGCAGATTGAGGATCTGGCGAGTCCGGCTGCGGCCTATGTCGTGATGCCCATGCGCCTGTAGAATATATCGGCCTGGCTTACTTGCCATTCTGGTTCCGGGCAGTGCTCGTCCCTGGTCACATACTTCAGTATGCTCCCAGGGCCTGCGCGCTGGCCGGGCGCAAACTAGCTTCGCCGTTGACGCCCTGGATCGTAGGGGCTGGCGGGAAAAACACTTTTTGCCCTTCACGCTGGACTGATTCATGGCTTTAACCCGCCTCCTTATCAAAGACTTTCGTAATATCGAGCAGGCCGATCTGGCGCTGTCACCAGGCTTCAATTTCCTGGTGGGGGCAAACGGCAGCGGCAAAACCAGCGTGCTGGAGGCGATCTATACGCTGGGCCACGGCCGCGCGTTTCGCAGTTTGCAGGCCGGGCGTGTAATCCGCCACGATGAGGCCGCCTTTGTCCTGCATGGCCGTATCGAGGGCAACGAACGTGAAATCTCGGTGGGCCTGACGAAAAATCGCGCGGGCGACAGCAAAGTGCGCATCGACGGCAGCGACGGCCATAAAGTGGCTGAGCTGGCGCAGCTGCTGCCGATGCAGTTAATTACGCCCGAGGGGTTTACTTTGCTTAACGGCGGCCCCAAATACCGTAGAGCCTATGTTGACTGGGGCTGCTTTCATAACACGCCCGGCTTCTTTAATGCCTGGAGCAATTTGCGGCGGCTGCTAAAGCAGCGTAACGCTGCGCTGCGCCAGGTGTCACGCTACAGCCAGATCCGCGCATGGGACCAGGAGCTGGTGCCGTTAGCGGAACAGATCAGCCAGTGGCGCGCGGAATACAGCGAAGCCATTTCAGCGGAGATCGTCGCCACCTGCGGGCAGTTTTTGCCAGAGTTTGCATTGAACTTTTCTTTCCAGCGCGGCTGGGACAAAGAGAGCGCCTATGCCGACCTGCTGGAACGCAATTTCGAGCGCGATCGCGCGTTAACCTACACCGCCAGTGGCCCGCACAAAGCGGATTTTCGTATTCGTGCCGACGGCACGCCGGTCGAGGATCTGCTGTCGCGCGGCCAGTTAAAACTATTGATGTGTGCATTGCGTCTGGCGCAGGGTGAATTCCTGACGCGCCAGAGCGGACGCCGCTGTCTTTACCTGATTGATGACTTCGCCTCTGAGCTGGATGACAGCCGTCGACGCCTGCTGGCGCAACGACTGAAAGCCACGCAGGCTCAGGTGTTTGTCAGCGCCATTGCTGTAGATCATGTCATCGATATGAGCGACGAAAAGGGCAAGATGTTCCGCGTGGAACAGGGTAAAATAGCGGTTCAACCTGAAGATTAAATGAGCGAGAAACGTTGATGTCGAATTCTTATGACTCCTCAAGTATCAAAGTTCTAAAAGGGCTGGATGCGGTACGCAAACGCCCGGGTATGTATATCGGCGATACGGATGACGGCACCGGTCTGCACCACATGGTATTCGAGGTCGTGGATAACGCAATCGACGAAGCGCTCGCTGGTCATTGTAGTGATATTGTCGTGACCATTCATGCCGATAATTCCGTTTCCGTTCAGGATGATGGCCGTGGTATTCCCACCGGCATTCACGAAGAAGAGGGCGTTTCCGCTGCGGAAGTGATCATGACCGTGCTGCACGCAGGCGGTAAGTTCGATGACAACTCCTATAAAGTGTCGGGCGGCCTGCACGGCGTTGGCGTCTCGGTGGTTAACGCCCTGTCGCAGAAGTTAGAGCTGACCATCCGCCGCGAAGGTAAAGTGCACCAGCAAACCTACGTGCACGGCGTGCCGCAGGCACCGCTGAATGTGACGGGCGAAACCGAGCTGACCGGTACTCGCGTGCGTTTCTGGCCAAGCCACGACACCTTCACTAACGTTGTTGAATTTGAGTATGAGATCCTGGCGAAGCGCCTGCGCGAACTGTCGTTCCTCAACTCAGGCGTGTCGATTCGTCTGGAAGACAAGCGTGACGATAAAGCTGACCATTTCCACTACGAAGGCGGCATTAAGGCGTTTGTTGAGTACCTGAACAAGAACAAAACCCCGATCCATCCGAATGTGTTCTATTTCTCTACCGAGAAAGACGGCATTGGCGTGGAAGTGGCGTTGCAGTGGAATGATGGCTTCCAGGAGAACATCTACTGCTTCACCAACAACATTCCGCAGCGCGATGGCGGGACGCACCTGGCAGGTTTCCGTGCGGCAATGACGCGTACGCTGAATGCCTATATGGATAAAGAAGGCTACAGCAAGAAGGCGAAAGTCAGCGCGACTGGCGATGACGCGCGTGAAGGCCTGGTAGCGGTGGTCTCGGTGAAAGTGCCGGACCCGAAATTCTCGTCGCAGACCAAAGACAAGCTGGTCTCTTCTGAGGTCAAATCAGCGGTAGAGCAGCAGATGAACGAGCTGCTGAGCGAGTACCTGCTGGAAAACCCGAGCGACGCGAAAATCGTGGTCGGCAAGATCATCGACGCGGCGCGCGCGCGTGAAGCTGCGCGTCGCGCGCGTGAAATGACACGCCGTAAAGGTGCGCTCGATCTGGCGGGCCTGCCGGGCAAGCTGGCGGACTGTCAGGAGCGCGATCCAGCGCTCTCTGAAATCTACCTGGTGGAGGGTGACTCCGCAGGCGGTTCAGCGAAACAGGGCCGTAACCGTAAGAACCAGGCGATCCTGCCGCTGAAGGGTAAAATCCTTAACGTGGAGAAGGCGCGCTTCGACAAGATGCTCTCTTCGCAGGAAGTGGCCACGCTGATCACTGCGCTGGGCTGCGGCATCGGCCGTGACGAATATAACCCGGACAAGCTGCGCTACCACAGCATCATTATCATGACCGATGCGGACGTCGACGGTTCGCACATTCGTACGCTGCTGTTGACCTTCTTCTATCGTCAGATGCCGGAAATCATTGAGCGCGGCCACGTTTATATTGCACAGCCGCCGCTGTACAAGGTGAAGAAAGGCAAGCAGGAGCAGTACATCAAAGACGATGAGGCGATGGATCAGTATCAGATCGCTATCGCGCTGGATGGCGCGACGCTGCACACCAACGCCAGCGCGCCTGCGCTGGGCGGCGAGCCGCTGGAAAATCTGGTAGCGGAGTTCAACAGCACGCAGAAGATGATCAAGCGTATGGAGCGCCGCTATCCGGTCGCGCTGCTGCGCGGGCTGATTTACCATCCGACGCTGAGTGGTCTGGGCGACGAAGCGGAAGTAAAAGGCTGGCTGGATGGGCTGGTGGCTTATCTGAGCGAGCGCGAAGCGCACGGCAGCACCTATGTCGCACAGGTACGCGCCAACCGCGAAGAGAATCTCTTTGAACCGGTGCTGCGCGTGCGCACGCACGGCGTTGATACCGATTACGTGCTGGACGCTGATTTCATTCAGGGGCCGGAGTATCGCAAAATCAATACGCTGGGCGAGAAGCTGCGCGGCCTGATTGAAGAAGACGCCTACATCGAGCGCGGCGAGCGCCGTCAGCCGGTGGCCAGCTTTGAGCAGGCTATCGAATGGCTGGTGAAAGAGTCGCGTCGCGGCCTGTCGGTTCAGCGCTACAAAGGTCTGGGCGAGATGAACGCCGAGCAGCTGTGGGAAACCACCATGGATCCAGACAGCCGTCGCATGCTGCGCGTGACTATCAAAGATGCAATCGCAGCTGACCAGCTGTTCACGACGCTGATGGGCGATGCGGTTGAGCCGCGCCGCGCCTTTATCGAAGAGAACGCGCTGAAAGCAGCGAATATCGATATTTAAGCTTACATACGGCGATTAAAGCTAAAGCGCGGGTGACAGAAACCGAAGAGCAAAGCGTCCCGCGACAAGGATGTCGCGGGACGAGCGGTCAGGGATGACGAACAGCGACTTTGCGATCGGTTTCTGTCACCCACGCCGGCTCCAGCTTGCGAACCCTTCCCATCCGGAAGGGTTTTTTTATGCCCTGAGCACCAGGAAACTGGTCAATGTGAGCGGGATCGCGCTAGCATTTAAGCCAAACCCTGACTCAACGAGGAAGCTATGGCGATAAAACTGGTAGCAATTGATATGGACGGCACGCTGCTTAACCCGCAGCACGAGATCACCGCTGGCGTAAAATCGGCTATCGATCGGGCACATAAAAAAGGCGTTGCCGTGGTACTGGCTACCGGTCGGCCATACGTAGGGATCCAGCGCTACCTGATGGAGCTTGGTCTGGTCGACGATGGGCAGTATTGCATCAGCTACAACGGTGCGCTGGTACAGCGCGCCAGAGATGGCGAGTGCGTAGCGGAGATTACGCTGGGTTTTGACGACTACCTCTACATTGAACAGCTGTCGCGCGAACTGGGCGTGCACTTTCAGGCATTCGATAAATCCTCGCTCTACACGCCGAACAAAGACATCAGCGAGTACACCATTCACGAGGCGAGCCTGACCGGGATTCCGGTACGCTATCGCGCCGTGGAAGAGATGGACCGCGCCACGCGCTTCCCCAAACTGATGATGATCGACAAGCCCGATCTGCTGGACGCCGCTATCCAGCGTCTGCCCGCCAGAGCGCAGCAGAGCTACACCATCCTGAAAAGCGCGCCCTATTATCTGGAAATCCTCGATAGCCGCGTCAACAAAGGCCAGGGCGTTAAAATGCTGGCGGAAAAACTGGGCCTGGCGCGTGAAGAGGTCATGGCGATTGGCGATCAGGAGAATGACCTGGCGATGATCGAATACGCCGGAATGGGCGTCGCGATGGGCAATGCCATCGACTCGGTGAAGCAGATTGCGCAGTTTGTCACCAAAACCAATATGGAAGATGGCGTCGCACACGCCATTGAAGAGCTGGTGCTGTAAGGCCAGGGATGCATCTTTAACGCTTTTGGCGTAGCGTGTGGGGCAACATGTTTAGTCAGGTTGCCCTATGCGCGAAAAACAACTTACCTTCACTCCGCGTCATCACCAGCTCACCAACAGTAACGTCTGGACCGCCGACAGCCAGTGGCTGGCCTTCGACGTGCGTCCGTCGGGCGCATCCTTTACCAGCGAAACCATTGAGCGCGTCAACGTTGCCACTGGCGAAGTCGAGGTGCTGTATCAGGCCACCGACGGCGCGCACGTTGGCGTAGTGACCGTCAGCCCCGATCTGCCACCGCGCTATCTGTGCATTCACGGGCCGGAGCATCCCGACGAGACGTGGCATTACGATTTCCACCACCGGCGCGGCGTCATCGTGCAGAACGGCCGCGCGCAAAACCTTGACGCCTGCGATATCACGCCGCCCTTTACGCCTGGCGCGCTGCGCGGCGGCTCGCATGTACATCTCTTCAGCCCCGACGGTTCGCGCGTTAGCTTTACCTACAACGACCATGTGATGCATGAGAAAGAAGTAAAAGAGGATCTGCGCAATGTCGGTATTGCCGTGCCGCTGCGCGCCATTACGCCGGTGAAACAGCATCCGCGTGAATACAGCGGCAGCCACTTCTGCGTGCTGATCAGCCAGACCACAGTCGCGCCACGGGCGGGCAGCGACGAGATTAACCGTGCTTACGAAGAGGGCTGGATTGGCACGCGCGGCTATCAAAAACCGGATGGCAGCTGGCAACGCTGGGCCATCGCCTTTATCGGCGACACGCTCTCCGCCACCGGTGAAAAACAGCCTGAGGTATTTATTGTTGATTTGCCCGATGCGCTGGAGGATTACGCCAGGCCGGGCAACGCTCCGCTAGAGGGCACGGAAAGCCGTCTGCCTGCGCCGCCAGCTGGCGTGCAGCAGCGGCGGTTAACCTTTACGCGCGGCCTCGCTCAGCAGCCACGCCACTGGTTGCGCAGCGCGCCAGACGGCAGCGCCATTGCCTTTTTAATGGCGGACGAACAGGAGGTGGTTCAGCTCTGGACGGTATCGCCCAATGGCGGCGCGCCGCGGCAAGTGACGCAGCTGGCGCACTCCGTGCAGTCGGCGTTTAGCTGGCATCCCCAGGGCGAAGCGGTCGCCTTTATTAGCGACGGCCGGGTAATGCGTTGCGATATAGACAGCGGCGCGTGTCAGCCGCTGACTGAGCGCCACGAACAGCCGCCGAGCGGCGATGCGGTGGTCTGGTCGCCGGACGGCGAGCAAATTGCCTTTATGCGTGACGTTGACGGCTGGCGGCAGCTGTTTACTGTGGCGGCGTAGAAGCCGGATAGGGCGCGGCCTGCGCCAGATTCTCCTGCGTGTGGTTCAGCTTCTCGCTCTGGAGAATGCGCTCACGCGGGGAATCAATCGACTTGTCGTCATCACTGCGCGCGTAATCCCACGGCAGCAGCAGCGTATCCAGCACGGCGGAAAAGGGCAGATCGATTAATGCCAGCGGCTTGAGCGCCCAGCTGCTGTGCTCGTCGACCAGTATATCGGCGCTGGCGCGTGTGCCGGGATAATAGCCCTGACTGGGACCGGTATGCGACATCACGCTGGAACATCCTGAGGTCATAAAGGTGCAGCAAGCCAGCGCGCCTGCCAGAGGAAATGCCTTTAATAATTTCATCTTCATCATCCCTTCAGCTGTAGCGTTTGCCCCGGCTGAGTTAGCTCGTCCGTTAACGTCCTCGCTCTGTGGCGAGGTGGGCTATGCCAGACGAAAGGTCCCCTGAGTGTATGCCATTTCAGCAGATTGGCGAAAAAAATTGCGTTTCACCTCTTGAAAGCGAAACAGGCATACCCATTTTTAAGCTACGGACGCACCCGTTGTCGCCGACAGGGACATCGGGGCGCCGCACAGCCTGTCCATAGTGGAAGGTTGCCAAAACTTGCTGAATATCAGGAGTCATTCCATGCGTAATTTTGATCTTGCTCCACTTTATCGCTCTGCTATCGGTTTTGATCGCTTGTTCAACCTGCTGGAGTCTAACCAGAACCAGAGCAATGGCGGTTATCCTCCGTACAACGTTGAACTGGTCAGCGAAAACCACTATCGCATCACCATTGCAGTGGCAGGTTTTGCCCAGAGCGAACTGGATATCACCGCTCACGACAATGTATTGATCGTACGCGGCGCGCATCCCGAAGAGCAGACCGAACGTAAATATCTCTATCAGGGCATTGCCGAACGCAACTTTGAGCGTAAATTCCAGCTGGCGGACCACATTGTGGTGCGCGATGCGAAACTGGAAAATGGCCTGTTGAGCATCGATCTGGAGCGTATCGTCCCCGAAGAGGCGAAACCACGCCGGATTGAAATTCTGAACTAATCAGAATCAACGAAAAGAAAACGCCGCTAATGCGGCGTTTTTTTTGCAGGTCATATGGCAATCGCCAGCACGCAGGCGCACTCAGGAGTAGATGCGCATCATCAGGCGCTGCCCAATCAGCCCACCGAACACATTGACCAGCAGACCGAAAATAATCACTGCGGCACCCAGCATCTGCTGGAGTGACAGCCGTTCGTCCAGCACCAGCGCGGCGCTAAGGATGCCGACGACCGGCACCAGCAACGACAGCGGAGCTACGCGCCAGGTCTCATAACGGCTAAGAAGATTGCCCCAGATGCCGTAGCCGACAATGGTGGCGAAGAAGGCGAGATAGATCAGCGCCAGCACGGTTTGCAGCGAGATATGCGTCAGGCTGAAAATAAGGGTGTCTGCGCCGTCGAACAGCCAGGAGCAGGCGAAAAAAGGCAGCACCGGCACCAGCGCGCTCCATACCACCAGCGACATCACCGGCACCTTACGGTTACGCAGAATAAGTTTATTGGTGATATTGCCCAATCCCCACGAGAGCGCGGCGGCCAGCGTCAGCATCATGGTAGTGAGCGTAATGCCCGCCGCCGACTGACCTTCCATACCTGCCGTTGCCAGCATAAACATGCCGAGCGTCGCGATCAGCACGCCTGCGATATGGTTCCAGCGTAGCTTTTCCGCCAGCAGCAGCGCGCCCAGCAGCAGGGTAAAAAACGCCTGCGCCTGTAGCACCAGTGACGCCAGACCGGCGGGCATACCAAGCTTAATGGCGAGGAACAGAAAGGCGAACTGGCCAAAACTGATGGTCATGGCATACACCACCAGCCAGCGCAGCGGAATCGCGGGACGGCGTACAAAAAGGATCGCCGGGAACGCGACCAGCGCAAAGCGCAGTCCCGCCAGCAGGAAAGGTGGCATGCCCTGTAAACCGAGCTTGATGACCACAAAGTTAACGCCCCAGGCGACCACGACGCACAACGCTAGCAACATATCTTTGACTGACATACATTTCCCCGGTGTCAGACACAATTAACAGCTGCACCCTAAACTACTTTGAATGTACTCTCTTGAATATGCACAGATCGGCAGGATATGGGGTGGAACAGATGCCCGATGAAAGGGAAAGCCAGCACAGTCGTTACCGCCAGATTGCCGAGCAGATCAAGCAGGCGATCCGCAGCGGCACGCTGCTGCCAGACAGCCGGTTGCCCTCGGTGCGTACGCTTGCCATTCAGTATAGCGTCAGCCCGACCACGGCGTTAAAGACGCTGCGCACGCTGGAAGATGAACGTTTTGCCGTGGCGAAGCCAAAGTCCGGCTTCTTTGTCGCGGCGCGTCTGGCGGACGCAGAACCGCCGCGTCTTGTCCAGCCGCGCCTGGTCGCACCGCTGGATGAGCAGACGGAGATGCATCTGGCAATCCTCGGTTCGGAGTGCCGCGTACGCCTTGATCTGGCCAACGGTGACAGCTCGCTCTATCCGGTAAAAAAGGTCGGGCTGCTGATGCGTCAGATGGGATACAGCAAACCGTCACTGCTGGGCACCACCGTTAAAGGCACCGGCTACCTGCCGCTGAAACATGAAATCGCGCGGCGCGCGGTAGAGTACGGCTGCAATATCCGCGCCGACGATATTCTGATCACTAACGGCTGTATTGAGGCCGTGTCGCTGTCGCTGCGCGCCACGCTTCAGTCCGGCGACGTGGTGGCAGTCGAGTCCCCGTGCTACTTTGTGTTGTTGCAGATGCTGCACAACCTCAACCTGCGCGTGATTGAGGTGGAGGCCGGGTCAGAGGGCTATGTCGACGTCGAAAAACTCACCGCGCTGTTTCGCCGCAGAGCGGTGCAGGCATTCCTCACCATCAGCAATGTTAACAATCCGCTTGGCAAATCGATCCCCAATGAGCAAAAGGCCCACATCGCCCGGCAGGCTGATGAAAATGACGTGGTGATTATTGAGGATGACATTTTTGGTGATACCGCCTTTGGCGAACGCCGTCCTTTCCCCATGCGCGCTTTCAGCCCCAACGCCATTTTATGCAGCGGCTTTTCGAAAACCGTCGCGCCCGGTATCCGCATCGGCTGGGTGCACAGCGTTAACTTCATGCGCAAGATCGCGTCGCTCAAATATACCTCGACGATGGGCACCTCTATGCTGTCACAGGCAGCGGTTGCCGAACTGCTGCGCAGCGGCGGCTACGACGCTCACCTGCGAAAGCTGCGCCGCGAACTGGCAGGCCAGATCCAGCACATGCGCCAGGCGCTGCTGCGTGAATTCCCGGCAGGCACGCGCGTCTCGGAGCCAGAAGGCGGCTACGTGTTATGGGTAGAGATGCCGAAACGGGCGCTTAATGTGCGTGAACTGTTTTTAAACGCGCGCAATGCAGGGATCGGCATCGCGCCGGGCCATATCTTTGCGACCGATCACCGCTACGACCACTGTTTTCGGCTTAACGCGGGCTTTGGCTGGAATGATGAGGTTGAGCAGGCTATTTGCCAGCTGGCGCAGTGGTGTCGGCAATCGCTGGTGGTAGCACAACGCGAGCTATAATATCCGGATGTAATGCATTTGCATTGTGTAATGCAAATGCATTATATTGTATTTATCCTGGCGGCCAGGTTCTTGCGGATTGGTAGGTCGCAACCTGTAACAGGGGGAATTGAGGAGAAATAATGTTAGATACCGAACTGGCGAATGTCTCGCTGCGAACGGAGTCACGACTTACGGAACGCAGCCAGACGACTATTCCCGCAGCGATTCGTGACGCGCTCGGCCTGAAGCCCGGCGAATTTATTGAATATGCACTTTTGCCGGGCGGCAAAGTCATCATGTCTCGCCAGCAACAAGAACCGCAGGATGATCCTGTTGTCTCACAATTTCTGGCTTTTCTTGAAAACGACATGAAGAAAAACCCGCACCATATTCAGCCTGCAACAGAAGATATCTGGTCGGGAATTGAAGCGCTTACTGCTGGAGTCGAGGTCGATTTAGACGCGCCACTGACGGACGATTAGCTGGAGAAAGCATGGACGTTTTGCAAATTAACGGCTGGAAAATCTATTTTCACGCCTGTTTTCTTGAGCAACTGAAAACACTTGCACTGGAAGTCTCCGCTCTGAAAGCGGCTAAACCTGATGAATACATGCATAAAAAGCCGGTAAAACTCCTGGCAGCAATCAGGAAGGTCATTAAAGAGCAAATTGCAGCCGATCCTCTGAACGCCAAATTTCGTCAGGGTGACACGCTGGGCGACGAGTATAAGCACTGGTTCAGGGTCAAATTTCTCCAGCAGTTTCGACTGTTTTACCGCTGTAGTGAACAGCATAAAACCATTGTTATTGGCTGGGTCAATGGCGTTGATACGCTTCGGACTTACGGCAGCAGAACAGATGCTTACAGAATATTCACCGCCATGTTGAAGAGCGGAAATCCGCCTGACGACTGGGTTGAACTGCTTGCTCAGGCAAAAAACGATTCGGCAGGCTCTGCGGATATAACGCCCGGTTTTCCCTGAAAGTAAACCGGACATCCTGTTAAAACGGACTCGTGCAGTGCGGATCTTATAACGCCTGCTCCGCAAACGCCTTTTCCACCTCTTGCGCCAGAATCTGCACCGCGCGCTCAATATTCTCCGCGTCCGGCACATAGTTCATGCGCATGCACTGATGGGTGTGCGGCCATGCCTGCTCCAGACCCGGGAAAAAGAAGTGGCCCGGCACCATCAGCACGCCGCGCGCTTTGAGGCGTTGATAAAGCGTCTCGGTGCTGACTGGCAGATCGCGGAACCACAGCCAGAGGAAAATCGCGCCTTCCGGTTTGTGGATCAGGCACCGATCTTCCGGCAGATAGCGGCGAATGATCGCTATCGTCTCTGTTACCTTCGCCTGATAAAAAGGCTTAATCACCTCTTCCGACAGCCGCAGCAGGTCGCCGCGCTGAATCATCTCGGCGGCGATTGCCGGACCGATGCTGCCCGGTGCCAGGCTGATAATGCCGTTCATATTGCTGATGGCGCTGATGGTCTTTTCGTCCGCGACGATAATGCCGCAGCGCGCGCCCGGCAGGCCCAGCTTCGACAGGCTCATGCAGAGAATAATGTTCGGATTCCACAGCGGGCGTGCTTCGCTAAAGATAATGCCCGGGAAAGGCACGCCGTAGGCGTTGTCGATCAGCAGCGGTACGTCATGCTGCTGCGCCAGCGCGTCGAGCTGCATCAGTTCGTCGTCAGTCACCACGTTGCCGGTCGGGTTGGTGGGGCGCGACACGCAGATCAGGCCGATATCCTCATGCATTGGCAGATGCTCGAAATCGACGTGATATTTGAACTGACCTTCCGGCAGCAGCTCAATATTCGGCTTCGCGGAAACGAACAGCCCCTCGTCCAGCCCGGCATCAGCATAGCCCAGATATTCTGGCGCCAGCGGAAACAGCACGCGCTTTTTGCTGCCGTCGGCGCGACGGCCGGCAAACAGATTGAACAGATAGAAAAAGGCGCTCTGGCTGCCGTTGGTCAGGGCGATATTTTTCGCGGTCACCGGCCAGCCTAATTCACTGCTGAGCAGCGTCGCCAGCGCGTTAAGCAGCGTGGCTTTGCCGCGCGGGCCATCATAGTTGCAGAGCGCTTCGCTCAGCTTGCCCTCGTTGTGCATCTGTTGCAGCAGCTGCTGGAAATAGTCATTCATCGCCGGGATCTGCGCCGGGTTGCCGCCGCCGAGCATAATGGTGCCGGGCGTGCGCAGGCCTGCGCCCATATCTTCCATCAGGCGTGAGATGCCGGTGTGCTGGGTAAACTTGTCGCCGAATTGAGAAAAAGACATATAAGAAGTTAAAAACGTGTGACGAATGGGGGATCAACGATAACGCCCGCCAGCGGCGGGCGCAATGGGAAGGGCGGATTACTTAAGAATATCCGGGTTAACGCAGTTCTTCTCTACCTTGCCGGTCAGCGCGGCGATCAGGTTCTCTACCGCATCCTGCGCCATGCCGTAGCGGGTTTCATGGGTGGCGGAACCGATGTGCGGCAGCGCCACCACGTTCGGCAGAGAGAACAGCGGCGACTCAGTCAGCGGCTCCTGCTCAAACACGTCCAGGCCAGCCGCGTGGATGGTGCCCTCTTTCAGTGCGGCAATCAGCGCCTCTTCATCCACCACCGGTCCGCGCCCGGCGTTGATCAGAATGGCGCTCGGCTTCATCATCTTGAGCTGCGCCGCGCCGATCAGGTGGTGCGTCTGCTCGGTAAGCGGCAGGCTGATACAGACAAAATCGCTCTCTTTCAGCAGCGTCTCCAGATCGCAGCGCTGGGCGCCGAAGCGCGACTGTGCCTCTTCATGTTCACGACGCGCGTTATAGAGCACCTTCATGCCGAAGCCAAAGTGTGCACGCTGCGCCAGCGCCATACCGATGCGGCCCATGCCGAGAATACCCAGCGTTTTATGGTGCACATCGATGCCGAATTTGTCCGGCCCAATACTCTTGTTCCACTGGCCCGCTTTGACCCAGGCGTCCAGTTCTGTCACGCGGCGCGCGCTGCTCAGCACCAGCGCCATCATGGTATCCGCCACCGTTTCGGTCAGCACCGTCGGCGTATGCATCAGCAGCACATGACGCTGGTTAAGCGCATCGACGTCAAAGTTGTCGTAACCCACCGACACGGTAGAGCAGGCGCGCAGCTTTGGCATCTTCGCCAGCAGCTCGCCGTCGACCTTGCCGCCAGAACCGATTAGCCCTTCGGCCTGCGCCAGCGCATCAGCGTGCTGCTGCTGGCTCTCCGGCGACAGGTCTTTGATTTCAGTTACGCTGAAGTGCGCGTCAAGCCGGGCACGCAGATCGTCCGGCAGGCTTTTATACAGAATCACGGATGGTTTCATCGTTCGCTCCCTGTAAAACGTGTGACGGGCGACACACAGGTCGCCCGGAGAAGAGGCTCAGCGCTTACGCTTTCAGGCGTGTTTCGCGCCGTGCAGCGGCGGCGTTTTGTTCTCGGCGGGCTTGACGATTAACGTCAGCCACACCGACACCAGCAGCGCTGCACCCATAAAGATATAGGAAGCCGCCGGACTGCCCGTCGCTCCATTAAGATAGCCGACAATCCACGAACCGACGAACGAACCCAGCGCGCCCATGCTGTTGATTAGCGCCATCGCGCCACCAGAAACGTTACGCGGCAGCATTTCCGGGATGATGGCGAAGAAGGGGCCGTAAGGCGCATACATCGCACCGCCAGCGATCACCAGTAGCCCATAGGAGAGCCAGAAGTTGTCGGAACCGACCAGGTACGAACCGAGGAAGGCCAGCGCGCCGATTAGCAGCAGCGGCCAGACAAACAGCTTACGGTTCTGCATCTTATCCGACGCCCAGGAGACCACGATCATCGCAATAGTCGCTACCAGATAAGGCACGGCTGACAGCCAGCCCGCTTCCACCATGCCCATCTGCGTACCGTTACGCAAAATTGACGGCAGCCACAGTACGAAGCCGTAGACACCGATACTCCAGGCAAAATATTGCATGCACAGCAGGATCACGTTGCGGTTGCGGAAGGCTTCGCTGTAGTTGCGTACCGCCTTGATATTCTCCTGCTCTTTTTTCAGCTGAGCGGCCAGGGCGGCTTTCTCTTCGGCGCTCATCCAGCGCGACTGTTCTGGCTTATCCTGCACCATAAACCACCAGGCAACGGCCCAGATCACCGCTGGAATCCCCTCGATGATGAACATTTCGCGCCAGCCAAAGGAGTCGATCAGATAGCCTGACACCACCGACATCCACAGCACCGTTACCGGGTTACCGAGGATCAAAAAGGTATTGGCGCGTGAACGTTCCGATTTGGTGAACCAGTTACTGATGTAGATGAGCATCGCCGGCATGACTGCGGCTTCCACCACGCCAAGGGTGAAACGGATTGCCGCCAGCATGGGGATATTGCTCACTACGCCGGTCAGCGACGCACAGACGCCCCATAAAATCAGGCACCAGAAAATCAGTTTTTTCACGCTGCGGCGTTCGGCATAGACCGCGCCGGGGATCTGGAAAAAGAAATAGCCGAGAAAGAATAGCGCGCCCAGCAGCGAGGACATGCCTTTGGTAATACCCAGATCGTCGTTTATGCCCGCAGCAGAGGCGAAGCTAAAGTTCGCGCGGTCCAGATACGCCAGACTGTAGGTGATAAACACGATGGGCATGATATACCACCAGCGTTTCGGCGCGATTGTCTGCGTTTTCATGGTGTTCTCCTCTGATATTGCGGTTCCGGATGCAGGCTAAAAGTCGCCTAACTCGCTGCGCGTGGGCAGCCCTTCGCTGTCGCCGATCACCTGAATCGCCAGCGAACCGATTCTGTTGCCGCGCTTAATCGCCTGCGGCAGCGTTTTACCTTCCAGCAGTGCGCTGATGACGCCGACAGCAAAGCCGTCACCTGCGCCAACGGTATCTATCACATTTTCCACGCGGATCGCCTCGACCTGGCCCTGTTCGCCCTGCGCAGTTTTATACCAGGCACCGTCGCAGCCAGTCTTAATGACTACCGCTTTCACCCCTTTGTCGAGGTAGAAATCAGCGATGGCTTCTGGCTGGCGGTAGCCGGTCAGGATATAACCCTCTTTCTCGCCCGGCAGTACCCAGTCGGCGTACTCCGCCAGATGGTTAAGCTGCTGGCGCATCTCCTCTTCACTGTGCCACAGCACCGGTCGCAGATTGGGATCGAAAGAGATAGTTTTACCACGCGCGCGCATCGCCTTCGCGCTGTGCTTCAGCAGCTCCAGCGAGCTGGCAGAGAGCGCCGCGGCAACGCCGCTCAGATGCAGGTGGCGCGCCGCGCCAAAATAGTCACTATCAAAGTCCTCAACGGAAAGGTGGCTGGCGGCAGAGCCTTTACGGAAATATTCCACCAGCGGGTCGGAACCGTCGTCGACTTTAGATTTCAGCTGAAAGCCCGTGGGATAGCGCGCATCCTTTGTGACGCGCTGGTGATTGACGCCTTCGCACTCCAGCACCTGGCAGATAAAGCGGCCAAAGCTGTCGTCACCGACGCGGCTCACCCAGCCTACCTTCAGGCCGAGGCGCGCCAGGCCGATCGCGACGTTAAGCTCCGCGCCTGCGGCGCGTTTGATAAAACTTTCAGCGGCGGCGAGATCGCCGGTTTCACGCGCGACAAACATCGCCATCGCTTCGCCGATGGTAACGACGTCCAGCGTGCCATTGTCCAGAGTAGTCATCTCTTCTCCTTACAGGTTGCGCAGCAGCGTCACGTAGTGGCGCGTTACCGCCAGCAAATCCTCGCCTTCCAGCGGGAATTCAATGCCGCGCGGTGCGTCAGCAGGCAGGTGTTGCAGCAGCTGGCGCCAGTCATCACTGGCTTCATCCAGTGCAATGGCGCGGAAGCTGTCACCCTGCGGCACGGCAGCTTTAACGTGGATATAACGCACAAAGCGGCCCAGCTGCGATGCCGCATCCAGCGCGTTCTCCTGGGTCCAGAGCCAGTTACCCATGTCGAATGTCATCACTATCGGCAGGTTCTCCTGCTCCACTGCATAGAAAAATTGCAGCGAAGGCGCGAGCTCACCGTTAGCAGTCTGATCGTTCTCTACTGCCAGCTCTGCCGGGTAGCGTTCACAGAGCGCACGCAGCGCTGCGCCGTGCAGCTCGCCGTCAAAACCACCCAGCGCCAGTTTCAGGCGCTGCGCATTGAGCTGCTGGGCTTCTTTAAGGTAGTTCTCCAGCTGTGGATTTAGCGCGCCGTCGTCACAAAACAGCGTGTCGGGCACCGAGTAGCTGGCGTGCAGCTGATGCTGCTGGATCGCCTGCGCCAGCGCGGGCAGGCTGGCGAGCGTAGCAGCATCAAAGAGTTCACGACGGATTTCGACACCGTCGGCACCCGCCTGCTGGATCAGCGGCAGCAGCGCCTGCTGGCCGCCCAGCGCCGCGACCTGTTGCTGTCCGTAAGCGGCGGTCACTACAATAATTTCAGCGTTCATCGTCCCTCCTGAAAGGCGCATTGAGCAAAATTTACAGGGAAAACGTTAATTGGAACCGGTTCCAAAGCAAAGGAGCAGACGCTGAAATTATGATCGTGCTCACGAAGAAGCGAGCACGAGAGAGAGGAAAGAGAAGAAGATCAGGGAAGAGGCTGGCTGGAGCCGCGTACCACCAGTTCGCCGGAGAAGACCTGCTCGCCAACCGCACCGGCGCTGCCGTCAATGCGGGCGATCAGCCGCTCCAGCGCGGCATAGCCAATCTGCCAGGTGGGCTGCCGTAGCGTGGTGATGCCGACGCCCGCCAGCGCTGCCCACTCCAGCTCATCGAAGCCGAGCAGGCCGATGTTTTCGCCCCAGCGCATACCGACGCGCTGCATGGCACGCGCGACCTGTAAGGTCATGGCGCCGTTCGCCACCATCACCGCCGTACGCTTACCCGCATGGCGTCGCGCGTAGTCGAGCAGAAGTGCATCCAGCTTCGCAGGCTGATGCAGCGGCACTTCGGCGTTTTCATGGGCAATCTGCGGCCAGTCGACCAGCCGCTGGCGGAATGCCTGCAAACGCTCGCGACGCGTGTTAACGCTGCCCAGCGGCTCGCTCAGGAACAGCAGCGCCTCATAGCCGTTGTCCAGCAGGTGCTGCGTGGCGATCTCGGTGGCTTCGGCATTGTTCAGGCCGACCACATCGCAGGCAAAATCAGGAATTTTGCGGTCGATCAGCACCATCGGCAGCAGTGACTGTTGCAGACGGCTCAATGCCTCTTCGCGCATCCCGACGGCGTTCACCACTACACCCTCAACCTGATAACTGCTCAGTAGCTGTAAATAGTGCTGTTCCAGATCTATTTCATTATTGGTATTGCACATCAGCAGCGTAAAACCGCGCTCGCGGCAGGCAGCTTCGATACCGCACATCACATCGACCGAATAGGGGTTGGTGATATCCGCGATTATTAGCCCGATCAGGCGCGTACGGCCGCGCTTCAGCCCCCGCGCCATCTGGCTGGGACGGTAATTAAGCTCGGCAATAGCCTGTTCGATACGCGCTTTTAAATCAGCGGAAAGAAGATGCTGCTCGCCATTGAGATAGCGAGACACGCTGGTTTTACCGGTTCGCGCGCTGCGAGCAACATCGCTGATGGTGGCGCGAGGCGGTCTGTTCTTCATGTCGATACCTGTAGAAAGAGAAACAGGCAGAGACTAGCACAGCCGCAGGCCGTCGCAAAAAAGGACGTGCATCACTGCGGCGTCGGTTCCAGCCAGGGATGACGCAGCAGCTGTAGCTCTTCCTGCGGGGCACCGTTCAGCAGTTGCACCAGCATATCAGCCAGCTGATCGCCGGTTTCGCGCTGTGACGCCTGGCAAATAGTCGTGACCGGCGCATCGACAATCGCTTCGCGCGGTAGCCCTTCCCAGGCATACAGGCGCACCGCCTGCGAGCCGTAAAAGCGATTTGCCTGCTGTATTGCGAGCGCGGCACCTTCTGCCAGCGCGCTACTGTCGGTGATGATCGCCTGAGGTGGCGTATCCTGCGCCAGCCACGCCGCGCTCTGCTGATAGCCAGCGCGACGCGACGGCGGCACGGCGGCGATGTCAAACGGCGCGACGTCGGCCATCGCATCAAGGAAACCCTGGCGGCGATCGCGGACAAAAGTGGTGGTCTCATCACTGCCCAGCCAGGCAATGCGCGTCATCCCCTGTTGCAGGCAGGCTTCTACCGCCAGACGGGAACCCTGCTGATGATCGACATCAAGCCAGGCGTAGGGCTGCGGCAAATCGCTGCGTCCAAGAGTGATAAAGCGGAAGTTTTTTTGCTGCAAACAGAGCAGGCGATCGTCCTGCGGTACGGTATGGGTAACGATCAGCGCATCCAGCACCCGGCTGCGCATCAGGCGCGTTAAGGTTCGCTGGCTATCGTGGAGCTTATCGGTAAGTAACAGCAGATCAATATCTTGCTGAGCAAGACGCTGATCGAGCGTCAGCAGCATTTCGCTAAAGCGGCAGTCGCTGATGGGTGACGTACTGGCAGGAAAGACTAATCCGACCGCATTAGCACGACCCGTTTTCAGACGGCGCGCGGCGGCATTCGGGCGGTAGCCACGACGCTCGGCTTCGGCCTCGACGCGTTTGCGGGTCTCTTGCGACACATCTTCATAGCCGTTTAACGCCCGGCTAACCGTGGTGACGGACAACCCTAATACGCTGGCAATGGCTTTAAGTGACATGCTGGATGGCTCGCTGAACACGTTTTTTTCACGCTAACATAAAGCCTGTTTTGGCACTACAGATTGCGCGGCGTCCGGCCATTTTTGTCAAAATAAGCGCGTAAAGATGACAAAAAAACAACACTGTGACGAAAAACGCCCCGTTACGGGGCGTTTTCCGATCAGCTTATCGGGCTGAGCGTAATCTCTACGCGGCGGTTTTGCGCTTTACCCGCCTCGGTACTGTTGGTGGCCACCGGGTTATCCGGTCCCAGGCCCTGGGTACGCAGGCGGTTCGCCGCCACGCCCTGGGTAATCAGTGCGCTGGCAACGCTCTCTGCACGCTGCTGTGAAAGCGTCATATTCAGCGCGCGCGTGCCGGTGCTGTCGGTATAGCCCACTACGTTGACGGCAGTTTTCGGATACTCTTTCAACACCATCGCCACGCCAGTCAGCGTATTGGCCCCTTCGGCTTTCAGGCTGCTGCTGCTCGAATCGAAAGTGACATTATTTGGCATATTGAGCACGATATTGTCGCCCTGACGCGTTACGCTAACGCCGGTGCCGCGCATCTTTTCGCGCAGTTTCGCTTCCTGCACATCCATGTAGTAGCCAATGCCGCCGCCCAATGCTGCGCCAGACGCCGCGCCAATCAGCGCGCCTTTACCGCGATCTTTTTTCGAGGAGGAAAGGACGCCAACGCCCGCGCCCACCAGCGCGCCAACGCCTGCGCCGATACCGGATTTACCGGCCTGGGATTCGTTGGTGTATGGGTTAACGGTACAACCTGACAGCGCAAGGCTGCCGCTCAGTAACAGGCAAATCGTAAGTGTTTTTTTATACATGCTCATTCCCAAAATCAAATAAAGACGTTAAGTCTGAAAAGCGGCGAAATTATGCCGCTTAAAATAAGAGAAAGGGTGAGGGAAACTCTTATTTTTCAGGAATTGAGCGTAAAAGGTTGTCAGGATGGCAAAAACAACTGGTCTGATGATCGCTGATGAGCCCGCAGGACTGCATAAACGAATAGCAAATTGTTGGGCCGACGAATTTAAAACCACGCTGCTTTAAAGCCTTCGACAGTGCTATGGCCTGCTCTGATGTGGTCGGTGCCTCTTTATAATGAGCAAAGTGATGCACAACCGGTTCGTTATTGACAAAACTCCAGACGAAGCGGGCAAAATCCTCACCTTTCGCTTCCATCGCCAGATAAGCGCGCGCGTTGGTCATAATGGCGGTGAGCTTACCCGCATGGCGTATCAGACCGCTATCCTGCATCAGGCGCGCCAGATCTGGCTCATCCATTAACCCTACCGCCTGGGGATCGAAATTGTGAAAGGCGCGGCGGTAGTTTTCACGCTTTTTCAGCACGGTGATCCAGGAGAGTCCTGCCTGTTGGCCTTCGAGACAGAGCATCTCAAACAGCGCCTGCTTATCCGTTTGCGCAAGGCCCCACTCCTGGTCGTGGTACGCCAGGTAAAGCGGGTCCTGAGTGACCCAGCCACATCGTTGCATGAGCAATATCCTTATATTGAGAAAATTTAGCGGCGTCGCTTGATCTTACGTCCAGTCGGTTAATAGTTAAACAGCAGGCGTGAAAAAGCACCCTATTAATAACGCCGATCGTCTCCTTCAGCATCGTCTGGAGTTTTTCATGTTGCAGAAAAGTCAGTGTGCCAGCCAGCGCCTGCCAGCGCTGGGGCTGAGTAGTGCGTTGCTTTTTTGCGTCGCAACGCCGGTATTTGCCTGGAACAGCGCGACGTTGTCATCGGCGGATGACGGCGCAAGCGGCCGTCCCGATTACAACACCATCCTTGCGGAAAAGATTTCCAGAAACCATCTGATTATTGGCGATGATAGCCACTCTGCTTTTCTGGATGCAGCGCTCAATTCACCCCAGGCTGCTTTCACGCTGCGCGTCGAGCCAGCGTTGCCTGGCACGCGCTACAGTATCGGCTGGGATATGCCGCTGGGCGCTTCACTCACCACCGGGCCGGTGGCGCAGTATGCAACAGCACCTGCGCCACTCAACTGCGCGCAGTGCGATTTTCGCCGCGACGGCGTAGCGACGCTGGGCTGGCGCGTTGACTCGCGGCTAGGCTGGATTGCGCCTTATGCGCAGTTGAGCTACAGCTATCAGCCGGGCGAAGGTCTGGCTGGCGAAGTGCGCGATCGTCTGGCGGACGATGCGGCTGCGCGGCAGGAGAGTTGGGTAGACGTCAGCGTTGGCGCGCAAATTCCATTGAATAATAAGGTGGCGGCGTTCACGGCTTTTTCACAAAGCGATGCGCTTAACAGCGGTGAGCAGTTTATTTATAGCCTTGGCGTTAGCGCCAGTTTTTAACATGGGGCATAAAATGAGAAAGGGCGGGTAAGTTACGCCATATAATAAGCGCGCTAATCATAATATTGGTAATAATATGCGCGAACAAATTTTAATCCTCGGCCGTGAATGCGCGGCTTTTTTATTTGCAACACTGTTTCTTGTGGCCATGATGTCGGCCATCTATATCGACGTGAACTGGATGAATGACGCGATGCATGAAACGTCACTGACGGAGACGCTACAGGAAGTGATGCTGGCCTCCATTGCGGTGATGTTTTTCTGGTCGGCGCGTCACCGTCCTGGCCAGCGCGGCGCGCTGATTCTGATTGGCGGTTTCTATACCTGCATGCTAATTCGCGAGCTGGACTTCCTGTTCGATGCGGTCGAGCACGGCAGCTGGGTAGGGTTTGCGCTGGCAACTGCCGCCGCCTGTCTGGCGCTGGCGCTACGTTCTCCGCGCGGCACGCTGGATGGCCTGGTCGCTTTTGTGACGGATCGCAGCTGGTTAATGACCGCCAGCGGCATGCTGATCGTGCTGGTATTTTCCCGCCTGTTCGGTATGCATCAGCTGTGGCAGCACCTGATGATGGATGGCTACAACCGCGTGGTTAAAAACATCGCAGAAGAGGGCACCGAGCTGCTGGGCTACAGCATCTGCTGGCTCGCTTCAACGCGCTATCTGTGGCAAACGCGCCCGGCGCGCGGCAGGGCTGCTGCTGCTCAGCCGGTTCACTCCTCGCTCTCCACCAAGCCGGTCTCGTGGTCCTCGTAACTCTCGCCTTTTTTGGCGATCCCCGACGCTAAAAAAGGTACAATAAAGGCTTGTGCGCCGACGCTCTGTCGGCGCAACGCGCAGGCCAACGTCAGGTTTCATCATGTCAGTCAAAATTCTTACTTCTACGCTTATTGGTCTGGATGCCTTCCGTCAGGATCCGCGCCAGGCGCTGCAACAGGCGGAAAACGGCACGCTGGCAGTACTGGATAATTATGCCCCGGTGCTCTATGCCGTGACGCCCGAGCGGCTGGCGCATCTGCTGGCGCTGGAGGCGGCGGCGCAGCAGCCCAGCGACGTGACGCTGGACGACAGTTTATATGACGACCTGCCCGCGACCCTGCCAACGCCGGTCGGTAAGTTCGCCATGTATTCAGGCTGGCAGCCCGATGCCGATTTTCAGCGCCAGGCCGCGATCTGGGGCGTGGCGCTGAGCGAGCCGGTCACGCCCGCTGAGCTGGCTGCCTTTACGGCCTACTGGCAGGCGGAAGGCCGCCTGTTTCACCATGTGCAGTGGCAGCAGAAGCTGGCGCGCAGCGTGCAGATGAACCGCGCCGCCAACGGCGGTCAGCCGAAACGCGATATCACGCAAATCAGCAATACTGATTACAACATTCCCGATGGGTTTCGAGGTGAGTAATGAAAACGCCGACCGATCTGTTCAGCCGTTTGAAAAAAATGATGCCCGCCAACGTGCAGCCGAAATTCACCAGTGGTGAAGAACTGCTGGCGTGGAATCAGGAGCAGGGCCGCCTGCGTTCGGAATCCATCGTGCGTGAAAACCGCGCCATGAAGATGCAGCGCGTGATGGGGCGTTCCGGCATTCGTGAACTGCATATGAACTGCTCGTTTGACAACTATCGCGTCGAAAATGAAGGCCAGCGCCGGGCGCTGACGATGGCGCGCCAGTATGCCAGTGACTTTGACGGTAGCATCGCCAGCTTTGTTTTCTCTGGTCGTCCGGGTACTGGCAAGAACCATTTGGCGGCGGCCATCGGCAACGATCTGATCCTGCGCGGTAAAAGCGTGCTGATCGTCACCGTGGCCGATTTGATGTCCAGCATGAAGGGCACCTTTAGCGGCGGCAGCGACATTACCGAAGAACGCCTGTTGCAGGATCTCAGCACCGTCGATCTACTGGTGATTGATGAGATCGGCATGCAGAGCGAATCGCGCTACGAAAAGGTGATCATCAACCAGATTGTCGATCGCCGTTCGTCGTCAAAACGCCCGACCGGAATGCTGTCGAACCTCGATCCGGCAGGCATGAACACGCTGCTGGGCGAGCGCGTGATGGACCGTATGCGCCTTGGCAATAGCATGTGGGTGCGCTTCGACTGGGAAAGCTACCGCAGCCGCGTGCGCGGTGACGAGTACTAACGCTTTCGCGAGTGACAAACCGGGCCTGGCCCGGTTTTTTTTCGCCTTCGCTGCCCTCTCTTTGTTTGTGTGAAACAGCGCGCAAAAGTGCCGGATGACGGGCGTCCGGGCGCTGTTACACTAAAAGACGTACTCCCTGTCAGGTAAGCGCCATGAAGAATATGGGTAAAGGTCCTGCACTACTCAGACTTAACAACCAGAAGCGCGTAATGACACAGCTACGTCGGTTGCGCGTCACCTCGCGTCAGGATTTAGCCCGCATATTATCGCTCAGCAAAAATACAGTTTCGCTGATCGTCGATGAGCTACTGGAACAGGCGCTGGTTCAGGAGCTGGGGCCAGTCAGCGTCGCCGCCGCCGGACGGCCGAAAATTGAGATCGCGCTGCTGCCGGAAAAGCTAAAAAGTGCAGGTGTGATGGTGGAACGCAACGCGATTTACTGGCGCGTTTGCGACTATTTTTCACAGGTCATGGTCGAGCAGACGCGGCGCACTGACACTTCCAACCCTAAAGCGCTGCTGGAAGAGGTCGCCACCCTGTGCAATGAGCTGGCGGAGAAGCATCCGCATTTGCTGGGCATCGGGCTCGGTTTTCCTGGCATCGTCGATCCGCAGCGCGGCTGGATGCACCTTTCGACGCATCTTGGCTGGCAGGATGTCGATCTGCTAACGGCTATCAGGCAAAAAGTGAAGCTGCCGCTGCGCGTGATGAACAATGTTAAGGCATCGGCGCTGCTGGCGGTACAGCAGCTGGGGCTGAATACGGAAAGCAGCCACTTCTATTTACGCATTGCGGAAGGGATGGGCGGCGCGCTGGTGCAACAGGGCGAAGTGGTCACCGGCAACAGCTGGACCGCGGGCGAAGCGGGGCATCTCAGCGTGCAGCCGGACGGCCCGCGCTGTCGCTGTGGACGTCAGGGATGCGTTGAGACGTTAATCAGCAAACCGGCGATAGAGCAGCAGCTGGCGCAGCGTCGTCCCGGTTTAAGCTGGCAGACGCGCGATGAAGCGCCGAAGGTGGTAGATGAGGTGATGCTGCATGCCGGGGGGTTTCTTGCAAAAGCGATTGGGCAGATCATCCTGCTGCTTAATCCTGCCACGATCATTATCGACGCGCCCTGGAACCTGCACGCGCTGTTTTGCGACACGGTGCGCAAGCGGATCGAATCCGGCACGCCAGCCTTCACGTTCCAGAACACGACGCTGCATTTTTTGCAGACGCGCCTCGATCCGGCGGTAGGGCTGTCGCTGGCGGTCATAGAACAGTTTGAACAGCGTCAGGGATAGTAGGCAGGGCGAACGCCCTGCCTGTATACAGGCGCCCTTTATTTACATCACATTTTCCCCATGATGCTGGCGATACTCCTTTGGCGTAGTGGCATAGCTTTTCTTAAACACCGAATAAAAATATTGCAGTGAAGGGTAGCCGCACATCTGAGAAATTTCGTTAATGTTCAGAGAGGAAGAGGCCAGCAGCTCGCGTGCCTTCTCAAGCTTTTCGCGATGGATCATGGCGTGAATAGTATCGCCGGTTTCGTCGCGAAAGCGCTTCTCCAGATTGGAGCGCGACATGCCGATAGCGTCCAGCACCTGCTCGACTTTGATGCCCTTACAGGCGTTGAAGCGAATATAGTGCATCGCCTGAATGACGGCCGGATCGCGCAGCGAACGGAAATCGGTGGAGCGACGGGCGATCACCTTTACCGGCGGCACCAGAATACGCTGTAGCGGTAGCAGCTGTTTATCCAGCAGACGGTGCAACAGCTTGGCGGCCTGATAGCCCATCTGGCGTGAACCTTGCGCCACGGATGAGAGCGCCACGCGCGACAGATAGCGCGTCAGCTCTTCGTTATCTATGCCGATGACGCTCAGCTTTTCCGGCACCGGGATTTTGAGATGTTCGCAGGCCTGCAACAGATGTCGCGCGCGGGCGTCGGTTACGGCGATAATGCCGGTCTGCTGCGGCAGGGTTTGCAGCCAGTCGGCCAGCCGGTTCTGCGCGTGCTGCCAGTTCTCCGGCGCAGTATTCATCCCCTGATAGACCACGCCCTGATAACGTTCGCGCTGCACCAGCTGACGAAACGCCTGCTCGCGCTCCTGCGCCCAGCGCTTGCCGCTGGAGGCAGGCAGGCCATAGAAGGCGAAGCGGTTGATACCTTTCTCTTTCAGATGAAGAAAGGCGCTCTCCACCAGCGCCGCGTTGTCGGTGGCAATATAGTGCACCGGCGGATAATCCTGCTGACGGTGGTAGGAGCCGCCGACGCCGACTATCGGCACGTCGACGTTCGCCAGCAGCTGCTCAATAGAGCTGTCGTCGTAGTCGGCGATCACGCCGTCGCCCAGCCATTCACGGATATTATCGATGCGGCAGCGGAAATCCTCTTCGATAAAAATATCCCAGTCGGTCTGCGACGCCTGTAGATACTCGCCAACACCTTCAACCACCTGACGGTCATAGACCTTATTGGCATTGAACAGCAACGTAATGCGATAGCGTTTTTCATGCATAGTGGCGCGCTCCCCTGAATCCCAGCGCAATGCATAGCACGGCCAGATGAACAGCAGAAATTGTTTGCGCCACGTTGTGATCGCCGACGCGATTACACCCGACGGCGCGTCGCAGTATCCATCCACACTGCCAGCAGCAGAATCGCCCCTTTGACGATGTACTGCCAGAAGGTAGGCACGTCCATCATGCTCATGCCGTTATCCAGCGAGGCCATGATAAAGGCACCCATGACTGCGCCTGCCACCGAACCAACGCCGCCTGCCAGGCTGGTGCCGCCGATTACACAGGCGGCAATAGCGTCCAGCTCGGCAATATTGCCCGCCGACGGTGAACCTGCGCCGAGGCGAGAACTGAGGATCAGACCAGCAATCGCCACCATCACGCCGTTAATGGCGAATACCGCCAGTTTGGTGCGCGCCACGTTAATGCCCGACAGTCGCGCGGCATCGAGGTTGCCGCCAATCGCATAGATGCGGCGGCCAAAGGCGGTGCGTGTCGCCATAAACATGCCGCCCAGCAGCAGCAATGCCAGCAGCAGAACCGGCGTCGGCACGCCGCGATAGTCGTTCAGCAGCCAGATCGCGCCCAGCACCAGTACGGCGGTAATCGCCTGGCGCGCCACGGTGCTGCTGGCGGCAGACTGGGTTAGCCCAAGCTGCTGACGACGCAGGCGCAGCCGCCACTGCCACAGCATAAACAGCGCCAGGCCAGCGATGCCGAAGCCAAAACCGACGCCGTCAGAGAGATAGCTCTGTCCAATCTGCGACATCGCGGGCGTAGTCGGCGCGACCGTGGTGCCGTTGGTGATCCCAACCAGAATGCCGCGAAACGCCAGCATCCCGGCCAGGGTGACAATGAATGAGGGAACTTTGCGGTAGGCAACCCACCAGCCATTCCAGGTGCCCAGCAGCAGCCCCATCAGCAGCGTGACGACGATAGTCAGCGGCAGCGGCCAGCCGAGCCAGACATCAAAGATTGCCGCCGCGCCGCCCAGCAGGCCCATCATTGAGCCCACTGACAGATCGATCTCCGCCGAGATAATGACAAACACCATGCCGACCGCCAGAATCCCGGTAATGGCGGTCTGGCGCAGCAGGTTAGAGACGTTACGCGCGCTAAGCCACGCGCCGTCGGTCGTCCAGGTGAAAAACAGGGCGATAAGCAGGATGGCGCCCAGCATCACCAGCACTTGTAGATTCGGCAGCGAGAATTTTCTCGGCGACGGCGCGCCCGGCAGCGTGCCCTGACGACTTTCGGTTTTAAGCATAATGTTCACTCCGCAGGGCCGCTTCCATCACTTGCTCCTGAGTCAGGTTGTCGTTAATCAGATCGGCTTTGATCCGCCCTTCGTGCATCACCAACACGCGATCGCTCAGGCCTAACACTTCAGGCAGTTCAGATGAGATGACGATCACCGCGATCCCCTGCTGCACCAGGCTGTTGATCAGCAAATAGATCTCCTGGCGCGCACCCACGTCGATGCCGCGCGTCGGTTCGTCGAGAATTAAAATTTGTGGATTGAGCAGCAGGCATTTAGCGAGAATCGCCTTTTGTTGGTTGCCGCCGCTCAGGCGGCCAATCGCCAGCTCCGGCGAAGAGGTTTTCACCCGCAGCCGCGCAATTGATGCATCAATGGTGTGCTGCTCGCGCGTCTCATCCAGCGGGGCAAAGCGGTGGCTGAACTGGTCCAGCGCCGCCAGAGTGATATTCTTGCCAACGCTCATCAGCGGCACGATGCCATCTTTCTTGCGGTCCTCCGGCACCATGGCGATACCCTGGGCAATCGCCTGCTGGCAGTCGCGGATCTGCACCTTTTTGTCGTTGATCCAGATATCGCCCTGCCAGCGGCCGGGCCAGACGCCGAACAGGCACTGGACCGTTTCGGTGCGGCCCGCGCCGACCAGCCCGGCGATGCCGAGTATCTCGCCGCGTTTCAGGCTAAAGGTGACGTCGTTGACGCGCCGCACATGGCGGTTAACCGGATGCCAGGCGGTGAGGTTTTCGACGCGCAGCACCGTATCGCCGATGGCGTGCCGCTGATGCGGATAGAGCGCCGTCAGCTCGCGGCCGACCATCATGGTGATAATGTCGTCCTCGGTGAGCCCAGCAGCCGGACGGGTAGCGATAGGTTTGCCGTCGCGGATCACGCAGATGGTGTCGGAAATTGCCTTCACCTCGTTCAGCTTGTGCGAGATATAGATACAGGCGATGCCGTGGTCGCGCAGATTGTTGATAATGCTCAGCAGCACCTCAGTTTCTCGCTCGGTCAGCGATGACGTTGGCTCGTCGAGGATTAACAGCCGCACCTGCTTGTTCAGCGCGCGAGCGATCTCGACCAGTTGCTGCTGCCCCAGGCCGAGATCGCCAACGCGCGTATCGGGCGAAACATCGAGTTTCACTCGCGCCAGCAGCTGCTGGCAGCGCAGCGTCATGGTTTCGTCATCGACGATACCGAAGCGGCCCAGTTCTGCACCGAGAAAAATGTTTTCCATCACCGTTAGCTGCCGCACCAGCGCCAGCTCCTGATGAATGATCACAATCCCTTTGCGTTCGGTGTCGCGGATGGTCTGCGCCTGAATCTCGTCACCGGCGAAATGAATCTGGCCGTCAAAGTCGCCGTGCGGGTAGAGCCCGCACAGTATCTTCATCAGCGTCGATTTGCCCGAGCCGTTCTCACCGCACAGCGACATCACTTCGCCGCTGTCCAGCTGCAGGCTGACGTTATCCAGCGCTTTCACCGCGCCGAAACGCTTGGTGATATTGTTCATTTCCAGCAGCATCGCTCTCTCCTTTCCGCGGCGCGCGCGCTCAGAGCTCGCTCTGTTTATGGAAACCGTCTTTCACGACGGTGCTTTCAATGTTTTCTTTATTCACCTGAATCGGCGTCAGCAGGCGCGAGGGCACCTCTTTCAGGCCGTTATTCAGCTTGCCGTTGCTGGCGGGCGTTTTGTCGTTGCCCAGCTCAATGGCGATGTTGGCGGCTTCAGTGGCGAGCTGGGTGATGGGCTTGTAAACCGTCATGGTCTGCGTGCCGTTGATGATGCGCTTGATCGCGGCGAGATCGGCGTCCTGGCCCGAGATGGCGACTTTGCCTGCCAGACCCTGCGCGCTCAGCGCCTGGATCGCGCCGCCGGCGGTGGCGTCGTTAGAGGCGACAACAGCGTCGATATGGTTGCTGTTAGCGGTCAGGGCGTTTTCCATAATTTTCAACGCATTTTCCGGCAGCCAGGCGTCAACCCACTGGTCGCCGACCACTTTGATACTGCCGTTGTCGATAAAGGGTTTAAGCACTTTCATCTGACCAGCGCGAAACAGGTGGGCATTATTATCAACCGGCGAGCCGCCCATCAGGAAGTAATTACCTTTTGGCACTTGCTTCACAATACTTTCGGCCTGTAGTTCGCCGACTTTTTCATTATCAAACGAAATATAAAAATCGATATCTGCGTTATTTATCATGCGGTCATAGGCCAGCACTTTAATGCCTTCGCGTTTCGCTTCGGCAACGACGTTACTTAATACCTGGCCGTTATAGGGAATGATGACCAGCACGTCGACGCCGCGGTTGATCATATTTTCTATTTGCGACATCTGCGTCTCTTCATTGCCGTTGGCCGACTGTACAAAGACTTTTGCGCCCTGCGATTCGGCCTGCTTAACAAAAATGTCGCGGTCTTTTTGCCAGCGCTCCAGGCGCAGGTCGTCAATTGCCATACCGATCTTCACTTCTTTCGCTATGCCAGCATGACTGAACAGGGCCAGCGCGGCGCAGGCGGCTAACAGCGTAAGTTTCATTTTCATGATATTCATCCTGTAGGTAGAGGCTGTTGTCGTTATCGCTATGAACCAGGCGGATGAATTGTTGCCCTGGGTTTCGGGCAACATCAATTACTGATTTTTATCCGTCGATTACGTTTTTTGGTTTATTTCTGTTTTTATGAGCGCGATCGAGATTTCACGGTTTTAGGAGGAAATAAGCGGATTTATCGTCCGCTGTTTTATTAATTTGCGAAGCGCCGCACAAATATTAATTATCTTAAATACGGTGTGAAATTTCGTAATTGAGCTGGCTGAAAACGCGCACGCAATATAAAGGCTCACGGCCGACTGTCCGGATTTTCACGCTGAGGAGCGAAACATGCACGCCTATTTCGACCAGATCGAACGCGTTCGTTTTGAAGGGGTAAAGAGCACCAATCCACTGGCTTTCCGCCATTACAATCCAGACGAGGTGATCCTCGGCAAAACCATGGCCGAACACCTGCGTTTCGCCGCCTGCTACTGGCACACTTTCTGCTGGAACGGCGCAGATATGTTTGGCGTAGGCGCGTTCGATCGGCCGTGGCAAAAGAGCGGCGACGCGCTCCAGCTGGCGAAGCTGAAGGCTGACGTGGCGTTTGAGTTTTTCCACAAGCTGAACGTGCCTTACTACTGCTTTCACGACGTTGACGTTGCGCCGGAAGGTGACTCGCTGCGCAGCTATCAGGAAAATTTCGCGGTGATGACCGACAAACTGCTGGAAAAACAGCAGGAGAGCGGCGTGAAGCTGCTGTGGGGCACCGCCAACTGCTTTACCCATCCGCGCTACGGCGCAGGCGCGGCAACCAGCCCCGATCCTGAGATCTTCGCCTGGGCGGCAAGTCAGGTGTGCAGCGCGATGCAGGCGACGCAGACGCTGGGCGGCGAGAACTATGTGTTGTGGGGCGGCCGTGAAGGCTATGAAACGCTGCTGAATACCGATCTGCGCCAGGAGCGCGAACAGATTGGCCGTTTTATGCAGATGGTGGTGGAGCACAAGCATAAAATCGGTTTTCAGGGCACGCTGCTGATTGAGCCGAAACCGCAGGAGCCAACCAAACACCAGTATGATTATGATGTGGCGACGGTTTACGGCTTCCTGAAGCAGTTTGGCCTGGAGAAAGAGATTAAGGTCAACGTTGAGGCGAACCACGCTACGCTGGCGGGCCACTCGTTCCATCATGAGATCGCGACCGCTATCGCGCTCGGCATTTTTGGTTCGGTCGACGCCAACCGTGGCGACAGCCAGTGCGGCTGGGATACCGACCAGTTCCCGGTCAGCGTCGAAGAGAACGCGCTGGTGATGTATGAGATCATCAAAGCGGGCGGCTTTACCACGGGTGGCCTGAATTTTGACGCCAAAGTGCGCCGCCAGAGCACTGATAAATACGACCTGTTTTACGGCCATATCGGCGCGATGGATACCATGGCGCTGGCGCTGAAAGTAGCGGCGCGCATGGTTGAGGCGGGCGAGCTGGACCAGCGCGTGGCGCAGCGCTACAGCGGCTGGAATGGTGAGTTCGGCCAGCAAATCCTGAAAGGCGAGTTTTCCCTCGCCTCGCTGGCGGCGCATGCTCAGCAGCAGCAGTTTAATCCGCAGCATCGCAGCGGACGCCAGGAGCAGCTGGAGAACCTGGTGAACCATTATCTTTTTGATTTCTGAGACGATCGGAGCAAGGCATGTATATCGGGATCGATTTAGGCACGTCCGGGGTAAAGGTGGCGCTGCTGGATGCGCAGGGTGAGGTAGCAGCGGTAACCAGCGCGCCGTTGCAGGTGTCGCGTCCACACGCGCTCTGGAGCGAGCAGGATCCCGAAAGCTGGTGGCTGGCAACCGACCAGGCGATGCAGGCGCTGGCGCAGCAGCATGGCTTAAGCGAGGTTAACGCCATCGGCCTGAGCGGCCAGATGCACGGCGCGACGCTGCTCGACAGCGCGCATCGCGTGCTGCGTCCGGCTATTCTCTGGAACGACGGGCGCAGCGGCGAACAGTGCCGCGAACTGGAGCAGAGCGTGCCCGAGTCGCGCCAGATCACCGGCAACCTGATGATGCCTGGCTTTACCGCGCCAAAACTGTTGTGGGTGCAGCAACACGAGCCGGATATTTTTCGGCAGGTGGCAAAGGTGCTGCTGCCGAAAGATTATCTGCGCTGGCGGCTAAGCGGCGATTTCGCCAGTGATATGTCCGACGCGGCAGGCACGATGTGGCTGGATGTGGCGCGCCGTGACTGGAGCGATGCCATGCTGGCGGCCTGCGACCTTACGCGCGACCAGATGCCGTCGCTGTTCGAGGGCAATGCCATCACCGGTTCGTTAAGCCGCGAGGTTGCCGAACGCTGGGGCATGCAGCCGGTGCCGCTGGTGGCAGGCGGCGGCGATAATGCCGCAGGCGCGGTAGGCGTTGGCATGACAGAACCGGGCCAGGGCATGTTGTCGCTCGGCACGTCTGGCGTCTATTTCGTGGTCAGCGACGGCTACCTCAGCAATCCGCAGCAGGCGGTGCACAGCTTCTGCCACGCGCTGCCGCAGCGCTGGCATCTGATGTCAGTGATCCTCAGCGCGGCGACCTGCCTGGACTGGGCGGCTGAACTGACCGGCTGTGGCGACGTGCCGCAGCTGCTGGCGGAGGCGGAACGAGCGGATCAGAGCGCGCCGCCGCTGTGGTTTCTGCCCTATCTCTCCGGTGAGCGCACGCCGCACAACAATCCGCAGGCGACAGGCGTTTTCTTCGGCCTGACACACCAGCACCAGCGGCCTGAACTGGCGCGAGCGGTGCTGGAAGGGGTCGGTTATGCGCTGGCGCAGGGCATGGATGCGGTGCACGAGTGTGGCGTCACGCCCTCCAGCATTATGCTGATCGGCGGTGGCGCGCGCAGCGCGCTGTGGCGTCAGATGCTGGCCGACATCAGCGGCCAGACGCTCGACTACTGTCAGGGCGGCGAGGTTGGCCCGGCACTGGGCGCGGCGCGGCTGGCCCAGCTGGCGATCGACCCGCAGGCGACGCTGCCCGCCTTGACGCGGGTGCAGCGCCACCAGCCCGATACGGCGAGCTACCAGCACTACCAGCCGCTGCGCGACACCTTTGCCCGCCTCTACACGCAGCTCGCGCCGCTGATGCAATAAGCTTGTCCTGCGCTGTCACTATCTTGTCCCGATTTGGCCTTCTTCCTGTGCGTCAGGCCCGTCATGATGGGCCTGAATTCATTTCTCAGGAGGCCGAAAATGGCACAGGCAGCATTGTTGGTGATTGATGTTCAACAGTCGTTTTTACACCGTGATTTCTGGCAGGAGAGTGATTTCCCGGCATTCCAGTGCACGATTAGCGCGCTGATCGAAGGCTGCCAGGCTAAAGCCATTCCGGTGGTAGATGTATTCCACGTTGCACCACAAGGGCCATTCTCGCTTGAGTCGGGCTGGGTGAAACGGATGGATTTTTTACAGCACGAGGCGACGCTGAGCGTGCAAAAACATGTGCACAACGCGCTGACTGAATCGGGGCTATTGCCCTGGCTGCAGGAACGTTCAATCGATACCCTGATTATCAGCGGCATCCGTACCGAACAGTGCTGTGAAACCACCGCGCGCGTGGCGTCCGATCTCGGTTTTAAGGTACTGTTTGTCTCTGAAGCCACGCTGACGTTCCCGATGACGCACAACGGCATCACGCTTAGCAGCGCCGAGCTGGTTCACCGTACCGAAACCGTGCTGGTTAACCGGTTTGCTGAGGTGGTGAGCGTGGAAGCGTGCCTGGCACGCGTCTGATCAACAGGAGTGATGCTATGCCGCAAACCGTCTGGTTTCTAATGTTGCCCGGCGTAATGGCGCTGGATGTTACCGGGCCAGCGGAGACGCTGCGGCTGGCGGGAGAGCACTTCACGCTGCGCTACATCGGCCCGCAGGCGTCTGTTTTAAGCTCGACGCAGATGACTATCGCCGGGATTGAACCGCTGCCGGACACGCTGCCGCCCGACAGCCTGCTGGTGGTGCCAGGTGTCTATGACTCATCGGTCTGGTTCAGTACGCCGCAGGCGGAAAGTGCGCGCCGCTGGCTACAATGCCAGCAGCCGCTACTGCGTGCGCGGCGTATCTCGCTGATCTGCGTCTGTTCCGGCGCGCTGCTGGCAGCGCAGGCGGGTTTGCTCGACGGCGTGCAGTGCACCACCCATCACGATGTCCTGTCGCGCCTGAAAGCCGCCGCGCCTGCGGCGCTGGTAAAGGAGAACCGGGTCTTTGTCGACGACGGCAATATCTGGACCAGCGCGGGCATCACGGCGGGTATCGATCTCTCATTGCACCTGATTAACCAACAGTGCGGCGCGCAAACCGCGCTGGAGGTGGCGCGCGACATGGTGGTGTGGTTCCGCCGCTCCGGCGACGATCCGCAGCTGTCGCCCTGGCTGCGCTACCGCAATCATCTTCATCCGGCGATTCACCGCGCGCAGGACGCGATGATTGCCCATCCCGAGCACGGCTGGTCGCTGGAGGATCTCGCCGCGCGCGTTCACGTCAGCGGCCGCCATCTGGCGCGCCTGTTCCGTCAGCATCTGGGTATCAGCGTGCGCGAATACCACGAGCAGCTACGGCTGGGCATTGCGCGCCAGCGCCAGCAGCAGGGCGAAGGCGCGGAAAAGGCGGCGCTGGCCGCCGGTTTCTCCTCGGCGCGGCAGCTACGGCGCGCCCACGACCGCTGGCGCGATCAGCTTACCCAGTGACGCCTGTCGAGGCGCTGCAGGCCCATCGCCAGCAGCAGGCTACCCAATAGCGTCACGCCAAATACCCAGGGCAGATCGAGCAGTGGACGCGACATATCGTCATAGTGGCGCGTACGCAGGAAGTGGATAAAGAGTGCGTGAAAGCCGTAGATCGGTAGCGAATAGCGGGAAAGCGTGCCGAGTACCGGCAGCGTGCGGGCGTTAAGCGCGTTTTTGAACAGCACCAGCAGGCTGATGGCGGCGATAAACACCAGCGGGCCGCAGTAGAGATACCAGGTATCATTAAACGCGCCGTTAGCGATTAGCGCCTGTTTGGTACCGAGCGTGATGCCGATGACACAGGCAGCGAACAGGCCCGCCGCCAGCGGCGTTACGCCGCGCCGCACGGTATCCATAGTGCCAATGGCGCGGCCCAGCAGGGCATAGAGCAGATAGTAGATACTGTCACCGCTGACGTAGAGATTGACCGGCAGCCAGTGAAACGGCCCGACCGCCTGATCGACCGTGTTCGGGTTCGCCAGCACCGCCAATACCATCACCAGCAGCGCTACATAGCGCGCCTGCACCGTTTTCACCTGAATCAGCGGCGACAGCAGATAGATGCCGATCAGCGCAAAGAAAAACCACAGATGATAGAACACCGGCTTCTGCAGCATCTTCAGCAGCGAGCGTCCTTCGCTGATGGGCGTCAGCCAGGTGATGTAGGCCAGCGCCACCGCGCTGTAGAACAACAGGCACAGCACCAGCCGCAGCAGATGGCGCGGCTGCGCGCTGCGCTCGCCGAAAAACAGGTAGCCTGAGATCATAAAGAAGAGCGGCACGCAGACGCGCGACGCTGAATTCAGCAGGTTAGCAATGTCCCACCAGTGCCCCGTCACCGCCATTGGGCCGGTGATATACCAGGTGGTGGTATGGATCACGATCACCATCAGGCAGGCGACCGCGCGTAAATTATCGATCCAGCAAATCTTTTGCGACATCGGGTCCTCTTGCGCATTACGTTGGTGCGAAGAAGGGTAGACAGTCGCATCGGCTACAACAACCTCTCGCGCCAGGTTTAGGAGCCGTCTGGCGGCAGGATTTCCGGCTGCACATCGCGCGGTCAAAGGGTATACTGTCGCACTCTTTTTTCATCTACCCGACTCGCGTGCGAAATCATCATGCAAAAGTTTGATACCAAAACCTTTCAGGGCTTGATCCTGACATTGCAGGATTACTGGGCGCGTCAGGGCTGCACCATCGTTCAGCCGCTGGACATGGAAGTGGGCGCTGGCACTTCACACCCTATGACCTGCCTGCGCGCACTTGGCCCTGAGCCGATTGCCGCAGCCTATGTACAACCGTCACGCCGTCCGACCGATGGGCGCTACGGCGAAAACCCGAACCGCTTACAGCACTACTATCAGTTCCAGGTGATCATCAAGCCATCGCCGGACAACATTCAGGAGCTGTATCTCGGGTCGCTGAAGGAGCTGGGTATCGATCCCACCGTGCATGATATTCGCTTCGTGGAAGATAACTGGGAAAACCCGACGCTGGGTGCCTGGGGTCTCGGCTGGGAAGTGTGGCTTAACGGCATGGAAGTGACGCAGTTCACCTACTTCCAGCAGGTGGGCGGCCTGGAGTGTAAGCCGGTAACCGGCGAGATCACCTACGGTCTTGAGCGCCTGGCGATGTATATCCAGGGCGTCGACAGCGTTTACGATCTGGTCTGGAGCGACGGCCCGCTGGGTAAAACCACCTACGGCGACGTGTTCCACCAGAACGAAGTCGAGCAGTCGACCTACAACTTCGAATACGCCGACGTTGATTTCCTCTTTACCTGCTTTGAGCAGTACGAGAAAGAGGCGCAGCAGCTGCTGGCGCTGGAAAAACCGCTGCCGCTGCCGGCCTACGAGCGCATCCTGAAAGCCGCGCACAGCTTTAACCTGCTGGATGCGCGCAAGGCGATCTCGGTGACCGAGCGTCAGCGCTATATTCTGCGCATCCGCACCCTGACCAAAGCCGTGGCTGAAGCCTACTACGCCTCCCGTGAGGCGCTGGGCTTCCCGATGTGCAATAACAACAAGTAAGAGGCAGCCATGACTGAAAAAACGTTTCTGGTGGAAATCGGCACCGAAGAGCTGCCGCCGAAAGCCCTGCGCAGCCTGGCCGAAGCCTTTGCTGCACAGGTTACTGCTGAACTGGATGGCGCAGGTCTGGCACACGGCGAAGTACGCTGGTACGCCGCGCCGCGCCGTCTGGCACTGAAAGTCGCTGCGCTGAGTGCCGCGCAGGCCGACCGTGAAGTCGAAAAACGCGGCCCGGCTGTTGCGGCTGCCTTCGACGCCGACGGCAATCCGACCAAAGCGGCAGAAGGCTGGGCGCGCGGCAACGGTATTACCGTCGATCAGGCTGAACGCCTGAGCACCGACAAAGGCGAATGGCTGGTTTACCGCGCGCAGGTGAAAGGCGAATCTGCCCAGTCGCTGCTGCCTGGTATGATCGCCACCGCACTCAGCAAGCTGCCGATTCCAAAACTAATGCGCTGGGGCGCGAACGACGTGCAGTTTGTCCGTCCGGTGCATACCGTGACGCTGCTGCTGGGCGACGAGCTGATTCCGGCCACCATTCTCGGCATTGAATCAGGTCGCACTATTCGCGGCCACCGCTTTATGGGCGAGCCTGAGTTCACCATCGACAACGCCGATCAGTACCCCGATCTTCTGGAAACGCGCGGCAAGGTTATCGCCGATTACGCCGTACGTAAGGCGCAGATCAAGGCCGATGCCGAAGCGGCCGCACGCCAGCTGGGCGGCAACGCCGATCTGAGCGACAGCCTGCTGGAAGAGGTCACCTCGCTGGTGGAGTGGCCGGTGGTGCTGACCGCAACCTTCGAAGAGAAATTCCTCAAGGTGCCGGCAGAAGCGCTGGTTTACACCATGAAAGGCGACCAGAAATATTTCCCGGTTTACGACGATGCGGGCAAGCTGCTGCCGAACTTCATCTTCGTCACCAATATCGAGTCGAGCGATCCGCAGCAGATTATCTCGGGTAATGAGAAGGTCGTGCGCCCGCGTCTGGCGGATGCAGAGTTCTTCTTTAACACTGACCGCAAGAAGCGTCTGGAAGATCATCTGCCGCGCCTCGAAACCGTGCTTTTCCAGAAAGAACTCGGCACGCTGCGCGACAAGACCGATCGCATTCAGGCGCTGGCGGGCTGGATCGCAGCGCAAATCGGTGCGGACGTCAACCACGCCACGCGCGCCGGTCTGCTCTCTAAGTGCGATTTGATGACCAACATGGTGTTTGAGTTTACCGACACTCAGGGCGTGATGGGCATGCACTACGCGCGTCACGACGGTGAAGCCGAAGACGTGGCGGTAGCGCTCAACGAGCAGTACCAGCCGCGCTACGCCGGTGACGATCTGCCGTCCAACCCGGTTGCCTGCGCGCTGGCTATCGCTGACAAGATGGATACCCTCGCGGGCATCTTCGGCATCGGCCAGCATCCGAAAGGCGACAAAGACCCGTTTGCGCTGCGTCGTGCCGCGCTGGGCGTGCTGCGCATTATCGTTGAGAAAAACCTGCCGCTCGATCTGCAAACCCTGACCGAAGAGGCGGTGCGTCTCTACGGCAGCAAGCTGAGCAACGGTAAAGTAGTCGATGATGTCATCGACTTTATGCTGGGCCGTTTCCGCAGCTGGTATCAGGAAGAGGGCCACAGCATCGATACGCTGCAGGCCGTGCTGGCGCGCCGTCCGACCCGTCCGGCTGACTTTGACGCGCGTATGAAGGCGGTGTCGCACTTCCGTACGCTCGACGAAGCGGCGGCGCTGGCGGCAGCCAACAAGCGCGTCTCTAATATCCTGGCAAAATCGACCGAAACGCTGAACGACAGCGTGCAGGCATCGCTGCTGAAAGAGAACGAAGAGATCCAGCTGGCGACCTTCGTGACCGCGCTGGGCGATAAGCTGCAACCTTACTTCGCTGAAGGCCGCTACCAGGATGCGCTGATCGAGCTGGCGCAGCTGCGTACTGCCGTGGATAACTTCTTCGATAAAGTGATGGTCAACGCTGATGACGCTGAAGTGCGTGTTAACCGTTTGACGCTGCTGGCGAAGCTGCGCGAGCTGTTCCTGCAGGTTGCGGATATTTCGCTGCTGCAGTAATGGATAAAGATTAAAACGGCAAAGGGCGACGTGATGTCGCCCTTTTTACAGAGAGGCTGCGCAAAGGCAATTAAATTAAAATATCAGGCCCTTTACGGTTTATCGCATTTAATAAAAGCAGCGCTGCGCCGTTAGGCTTTTTCTCGTCGCGCTCCCATTTTGAGATCGTAACGACAGACATATTGATGTAAGCGGCCAACATGGCCTGGCTGAGATTAAATCTGGCTCGCAGGGTTTTAATCGCTTGTCCGTTCATCTCTTCAACCGCAGGCAATTTGTTGCGCAGCTCGCGTAATCTGAGACGTGCATCCAGCTGTTCTACCGTTTCATCGGAAACAACGCCAATCTGGTTAAAGTCGTGGGCAATTTCCTGCAGGTCTTTTAAATGATCAATCATTGCACTTTAACTCCCGCATAATACCAGCGGCTAATGCCTTATCTACCTCTGCTCTGGACATGGCGAGTAGCTGTTTTGCTAAAATTCGGTACGCTGCAAGATCGTCTGCTGAGATCTCTTTACCGCCATGTTTTTAATATTGTTTTTACTCCAGCCATTAACAAAAAAGAGGTTTCCGCCATATTTAAAAATGATAACGCTGCGAGCGCTGCCGCTCTTACCTGCGCCCAGCGCTATTCGTTTTTTGAATACGCCTCCGCCCAGGTCTGCTTCATACTGACCGGCCATTATCTCTTGCGCTGCGTTAAACAGCTTATCTTCAGGGATGCCGTATCGCTTAAGGTTTCGGTCAAAGGGTTTCAAAACAAAGATCGACATAACCAACTCCCTCTGGTTGTTCGCCTCTCCTGATGTTGCTTAAAATTTACGCATTGCTATAGTCCTGGGTATGGCAGATAGCAAGAGCGCTAGCCCTGCCGTGCACTACGCAGCCGGTGGCGCGGTGCGCGCAAAACTCTCCCGCTGAAAAAGATTCTCTGCCAGCTTCACCAGCGCCGGGCGATCGACGCACCAGTTCGGCACCACATGGCGGAAATTGATATAGCCAATCATGCAGCCCGTTGTGATGTCGGCAAGATTAAGCGTGCCGCTGTTCAGCAGCTTGCCCTCTGCGGCAATGGCCTCCAGCTTGTCCAGCCCGCGCAACATCTTCTCCCGGTGGCGTGTCAGCACCTCCGCGGACTGCTGCTGTGGCGCGCGCAGCTTCTCGCGCACAATGATGCTGGCGCAGTCGCTAACGCCATCGGCCAGCCGCTCAACCTGGCGAATATGCAGCGCCTGCCGGGGATCGTCCGGCAGTAGCGCGGGCGCATCGCCGCGCAGCTCAAGCAACTGCGCGATGATGGAAGAGTCGAACCAGGCCTGATCCTCATCATCAATCAGCGTCGGCACTTTGCCCAGCGGATTGTAGTGTGAGACATGGCTGTCGGGGCTGTAAGGCGCATCGTTAACAAACTCGAAGACGATGCCTTTTTCCAGCAGGATAACCGAGATTTTCCGTACAAAAGGGCTGGTGTAGCTGCCAATCAGTTTCATCGCCTTCTCCGCCATCAAAGGGTTAATCAGCTCTCATCGGGAAACAGGAAGGGGTTCAGGCTGCTGCGCGAGAAACCTTCCTGCTCCATGCGGGCATCCAGCACCAGCGACGCGAGATCGTCCGCCACCGGCTCCAGCGCCGGATCCTTCTCCTGGTACAGCATCTTCAGATAGGTGCCGCAGTCGCCGCAGCTCTCTGCTTTTATTGCCGCGTGCTCGCTGTCCAGCGACCAGTAGTGCAGATCGCGGGTCTGTTCACAGTTGCTGCACTTGCTGCGCGCTACGTACCATTCACTCTCACACAAATTACAGTGCAGGTAGCGCAGCCCTTGCTGCGTACCCAAATGCACCACGCTTGCCACCGGCATGCTGGCGCAAACCGGGCAGAACTGGCGCTGCTCACCGTACTCGGCGCGCGCTTTGCCGGGGATCAGTGCCGCCATCTGCGCCCAGTACACCGAAAGCGCCGCCCAGATAAAGGGCGCTTTATCGCTGCTGACCAGCGCGAACTCGCCTGCCAGCAGCGCGCTGGCCAGCGTCTCCAGTTCGCCTGCGGCGGTTTTCTCCAGATTTTCCAGCACCGCCAGCGCCTGGCCGGTCATCTCTGGCTTAAGTTCGGCGATGAGCGAATGCAGCAGGCGCTGCCAGTGCGCGTCGCGCGGCAGCGTGTGGATATCGAGCGGCGGCTTGCCTTCGGCCGCGCTCTGCACCAGCCGGGCATGGAGATCGCAGTGCAGCGGATGGTCATACAGCACGATCTCCTGCGCCTGCGCGATTTTCGCAGCGAAACGCAGATAATCGCCAAGCGGATTTTTAGACGCCAGCTCGCGCAGCCGCGCGGCACGATGGCTATAGAGGTTCTTCAGCCGTGGAAAAAGTAACGGCGGAATGGTATCCGCCGTTGTTTTTTCGCTCTTCTCCAGCGGGTCTTGCGGGATAATGCGAATACTCATCAGGGGCGTTTTTCCTGTTGTGTTGAGCGGTTACGCTGCTCGCGATACCAGCGGGGATGATGTTTTTCCGCCCAGGCGGATGTCACCCAGCCTTCGACCATAGCGGTAATGGTGCCTTTGACCCATAGCGCCGCATAGATGTGCACCACGATCACCACGATCAGTCCCACGGCAGCAAGAGAATGCACCAGTAACGCCGCGCGGATCAGCGGGATGCTAAAGGCATCGGCAAACCATGGACGCCAGATCACCACCCCGCTAAGCAGCAGCAGTATTAAGCTGATGATAGCAGCCCAGAACACACACTTCTGGCCGAAATTATAGCGGCCAGTATCACCGACCTCTTCATTAAGGGCAATTTTGTGGATATTGCGCGCCCAAATCAGGTCGTCTTTAGTCACCAGATTGTGATGCCAGTAGCGGAAAAACATCAGCATAAAGGCGACAAACATTGTCACGCCGATAAATGGATGCAGGATGCGCGCCAGCTGCGGCGTGCCCAGCACGTTCATCAGCCAGTTAAACGAGGGGAAAAGGAAGCCCAGCCCGCTCAGCGCGACCAGCACGAAGCAAATAGCGACAATCCAGTGGTTAATACGCTCCGCCGCGCGATAGCGGATGATGCGATCGCCTTGTTTCATTCCTTATCTTCCTTATGTTCTTCTTCGACGCGGTTTGGGCCAACGCCAACATAGTGAAACACCGAGGCGGCAAAGGTGGCAGCAAAGCCAATCGCCGCCAGCGGTTTCCAGATCCCTTTCCAGAACGTCACGGTCGGGCTGATGCCGGGATTTTCCGGCAGCCCGTGATAGAGCTGCGGCTTATTGGCATGGTGCAGTACATACATCACATGGGTGCCGCCGACGCCGGCTGGATCGTAAAGCCCGGCATTTTCAAAGCCGCGCGTTTTGAGTTCAGCGACGCGCTCTGCCGCCAGCTGGTGCATCTCTTCTTTACTGCCGAAGTGGATTGCGCCGGTTGGGCAGGTTTTGACGCAGGCTGGCTCCTGGCCGACGTTAACGCGATCGACGCAGAGCGTGCACTTATAGGCGCGGTTGTCCTCTTTGTTGATGCGCGGCACGTTGAATGGGCAGCCCGCGATGCAGTAGCCGCAGCCGATACAGTGCTCGGACTGGAAATCGACGATGCCGTTGGCGTACTGCACAATCGCGCCCGCTGACGGACAGGCTTTCAGGCAGCCGGGATCGGCGCAGTGCATACAGCCGTCTTTGCGGATCAGCCACTCCAGACGGCCGTGCTCTTCGACTTCTGAGAAGCGCATCACCGTCCAGGCTTTGGCATCGAGATCGGTTGGGTTGTCGTAAACGCCGATGTTATAGCCAACGTCGGTGCGGATGTCGTTCCACTCCGAACAGGCCACCTGACAGCCTTTGCAGCCGATACAGGTGGTCACGTCGATCAGCTTGGCGACCTGCTGCCGGTGATCGCGCGCCTGCGGCGCTGGCGTGAGGGAACTGGTCGCGGAGCGACGAATAATGTCCTGCGTGGGATAAGCCATGTTCGTTCTCCGTTACGCCTTTTCCACTTTAACTAAAAACCCTTTATATTCCGGCGTTTGCGAGTTGGCATCGCCAACTGACGGCGTCAGCGTATTAGCGAGGAAACCTTTGCGCGCCGCGCCCTCAAAACCCCAGTGACAGGGAATACCGACGGTATCGATTGGTTTGCCGTCAATGGTCAGGCGCTGCAAACGCCGCGTCACTACTGCCTTCGCTTTGATATAGCCGCGTCGGGAAGAGACTTTGACGCTGTCGCCCGCCTTGATGCCTTTTTCAGCCGCCAGCTCGGCGCCGATCTCGACAAACTGTTCTGGCTGCGCGATGGCGTTCAGCAGGGCATGCTTGGTCCAGTGGCGGAACAGCTCGGTGATGGAGTAGGTGGTGGCCACACAGGGATAGTCGGCCACCTCGCCAAGTTGTGCGGCGTCACGCGCAAAAAGACGTGCTACCGGGCTATGGCTCTGCTGCGGATGCAGCGGGTTAGCATCAAGCGGGCTTTCCATCGGCTCGTAGTGCTCCGGGAAAGGACCGTCGGCCATTTTGTCGAGTGCGAAAAGGTGGCCCAGGCCGTCTGGCTGCATGATAAAGGGGCCCGCCTGCTGCTGCGGCGCAAGGGTCAGCGGATAGTCCGGCACGTCGATGCCCTGCCAGCGCTGGCCGTCCCACTCAATCAGGCGGCGATTTGCATCCCAGGCTTTGCCCTGTTCATCGGCGGAGGCGCGGTTATAGAGAATGCGGCGGTTGGCGGGCCACGCCCAGGCCCAGCCGGAGACCGCGCCCAGCCCTGACGGATCGGCATTGTCGCGGCGCGCCATCTGGTTGCCCTGCGGCGTCCAGCTACCGGCATAAATCCAGCAGCCGCTGGCGGTGCTACCGTCGTTGCGCAGCTCGGCGAAGGAGTTAAGCTGCTGGCCTTTTTTCAGCAGCAGTTTGCCGCTGGCGTCATAAACATCCTGCAATGTGCGGCCGTTGCTCTCCTGCGCCACCTCTTCCGGTGAGGGATCGGCAGGATTGCTGTAGTCCCAGCGCATTGCCATCAGCGGCTCGGGCGCGACGCCGCCTTCCTGTCGGTAGAGTTCCCGCAGGCGTAAAAAGAGGTTGCCGAGGATTTTGCCGTCGTGCAGCGCTTCGCCCGGCGGCTCGGCCGCCGCCCAGTGCCACTGCAACCAGCGCGAGGAGTTGGCAACCGATCCATCTTCTTCGGCGAAACAGGAAGAGGGCAAGCGGAACACTTCTGTGGCGATCTGCGACGGGTCGACATCGTTGAACTCACCATGAGACTGCCAGAAGCTGGCGGTTTCGGTGCTGAGGGGATCGATCACCACCATATATTTCAGGCGAGAGAGAGCGCGGCACGCTTTGTTTTTGTCCGGGAAGGCGGCCAGCAGGTTAAAGCCCTGGATAAGGGCGCCGTTTATCGCGCCCTGTTCCATCATCTCCGCCTGCGCCATGCAGTCGTAGCTTTTGTCCCATTTGGGCAGCCAGTCATAGCCCCACTGGTTTTCCGCCGTGGCGTTATCGCCGTAAAAACTTTTCATCAGGCTGACAAAGAACTTATCGGTGTTCTGCCAGTAGTTGACCTGACCCGCCAGCGGCGCGGTGGGCGTCGCTTTTTGCAGATAGTCTGCCAGCGTGGTTATTTTCTCTGACGGCAGCGGCAGGTAGCCCGGCAGGCTTTGCGCCAGCAGGCCGAGATCGGTGTAACCCTGCACGTTGGAGTGTCCGCGCAGCGCGTTGATGCCGCCGCCAGGCATACCGATATTGCCGAGCAGCAGCTGGATCATCGCGGCGGTACGGATAATCTGCGAGCCGTTGGTGTGGTGTGTCCAGCCCAGCGCATAGAGAATGGTGGCGGTGCGGTTGGGGACGCTGGTGGCGGCGAGCTGCTGGCAGACAGAGAGAAAGGTCGCCTGCGGCGTGCCGCACAGACGCTCGACCATCTCAGGCGTATAGCGGCTGGCATGCGCCTTCAGCAGATTCAGCACGCAGCGCGGGTGGCTAAAGCTATCGTCACGGCGCGCGTGGCCATTTTCATCCAGTTCATACTGCCAGCTGCCGCGATCGTACTGGCGCGTTTTGGGGTCGTAGCCGCTAAACAGCCCGTCTTTAAAGCTGTAGCCGTCGCTGACGATCAGCGCGGCGTTGGTAAAGGCGCGCACGTACTGCTGCTGGATTTGATTATGCTGCAGCAGAAAGTTAATCACGCCCATCAGGAAGGTCACGTCGCTGCCCGCGCGCAGCGGTGCATAGAGATCGGCTACTGAAGCTGAGCGGTTAAAGCGCGGGTCGACCACAATTACCTGCGCATTATTGTGTACCTTTGCCTCGATCACCCATTTAAAGCCAACCGGATGCGCTTCGGCTGGGTTGCCGCCCATGATCAGCACCACGTTGGCATTTTTGATGTCGTTCCAGTTGTTGGTCATCGCGCCGCGGCCGAAGCTCGGTGCAAGAGCAGCAACCGTTGGGCCGTGGCACAGCCTGGCCTGGTTCTCCAGCGCGACAATACCCAGTGCGCGGGCAAATTTATGGTCGAGCAGCCCGGTCTCATTGCTGGCGGCTGACGAGCAGAACATGGAGGTGGTCGGCCAGCGGTTAACCGTAACGCCTGCGGCGTTGGTCTGCTGAAAGTGCGCGTCACGGTCCTGTTTCATCAGGCGGGCAATGCGTTCGAATGCATCCTGCCAGCTGATGCGCTGCCATTTGTCGCTGCCTGGCGCGCGGTATTCTGGATATTTCAGCCGCTGGTCGCTGTGAATATAGTCGAGCACGCCCGCGCCTTTCGGGCAGAGCGAGCCACGGCTGACTGGATGATCGGGATCGCCTTCAATATGGTAAATGGCTGCGCTGGCATTTTTGGCCCCGTCGCCGAGGCTATAGATCAGCATGCCACAGCCAACAGAGCAGTAGGTGCAGTTGTTACGCGTTTCTCTGGCGCGAACAAGCTTATATTCCCGAATGCCCGCCAGGGCGTTTACCGGGGCAAAACCTAACAGCGCCGCACTGGTCCCTGCCATGCCTCCAGCGCAGATTTTAAAAAAACGTCGTCTGGTAATTTGCATTTATCTTTCTTCTTTATTAGCTCCATTGCGAAGCTATGCAAAATAGCAGCCCTATCTGCTGCTTATTTGATGGAGGTCAATAAGGCAGGCTTTAGTAATGCTTTTTTAAATTCTGTTTAACACTCTTTAGGTAGAGGCAAGGCGGGCGTTGTGTTTTTGTACAGATGAAATCTAACTCTTTTCGGAATAAAAACCGATGTTAATTGCGGATGAAAAATTATTCTCATTCGTTGCTGAGCGCAGGCACAGCAGGAATGTCACGCCGCAGGCAGCATAATTTGTATAGCGTTTTTTTTGCGCTTGCCGACGCAAGAGCGCAAAATTGAGCCACGCAGCGCCTGATACACGGCAGCGCGCTATTTAATTTTTTGTTAACTACAGGTCGTACTCCTTGAAATCCTCCCCGCAACCTTCCGCTGAAAATTTAACATCTCAAATCGGTGCCAGCGAAGCGCTGGTATGGCAGCGTGCTGACTTGACTCTGGCTCAGCCCGACTCGCTGGCGGACGAAGTGCCGGTGGCGTTGGTCTACAACGGTATTTCGCATGTGGTGATGATGACGACACCAAAAGATCTCGAGGCGTTTGCTATCGGTTTCTCGTTATCGGAAGGCATCATTGATGCGCCGGGTGATATTTTTGGTCTGGATGTTGTGCCGGGCTGTAATGGTATTGAAGTGCAAATCGAACTCTCCAGCCGCCGCTTTATGGCGCTGAAAGAGCAGCGCCGCGCGCTAGCTGGACGCACCGGCTGCGGTGTTTGCGGGGTCGAACAGCTTGAGCAGATCGGCAAACCGGTGCAGCCGCTGCCCTTCACCCAGACTTTCGATCTGGCGCAGCTGGATCGCGGCTTGAGCCAGCTAAAAAACTTTCAGCCGGTGGGCCAGCAGACCGGCTGCACGCATGCGGCCGCCTGGATACGTCCAGATGGCGAGCTGGCCGGCGGCTGCGAAGATGTGGGCCGACATGTCGCGCTGGACAAGCTGCTCGGCTATCGCAGCCGCGCCGACTGGGGCAACGGCGCGGTGCTGGTTTCCAGCCGCGCCAGCTATGAGATGGTGCAAAAATCGGCCATGTGTGGCGTTGAGATCCTGTTTGCAGTTTCTGCGGCAACCCGTCTCGCCGTTGAGGTAGCAGAGCGCTGTAATCTGACGCTGGTGGGCTTCAGCAAGCCGGGACGCGCCACGGTCTACACCCATCCCCAGCGTCTGCGCTAACGCGCCTTCAGTACCGCTGGGCTGTAAAAACAACGGTTTGCTTATTCCGGATTTGTAAATTCCTTATGTTTAATGGGGCATTGATTACCCTTTTCCGGATCATGAATTTAACTATAATGGTTCGACTGCTTACGCGGCACGCCCTCAGCGTTGCCGCCCAAATATGATATGGAGAGGAAGAACATGAGTTATTCACTGCCATCCCTGCCTTACGCCTACGACGCACTGGAACCGCATTTCGACAAGCAGACGATGGAAATCCATCACACCAAACACCACCAGACCTACGTTAACAACGCTAACGCTGCGCTGGAAGGAACCGAATTCGCTGACCTGCCGGTTGACGAGCTGATCACCAAACTGGATCAGGTTCCGGCAGACAAAAAAACCGTGCTGCGCAACAACGCAGGCGGCCACGCTAACCACAGCCTGTTCTGGAAAGGTCTGAAAACCGGCACCACGCTGCAGGGCGACCTGAAAGCCGCTATCGAAAAAGATTTCGGCAGCGTTGAGAAATTCCAGGAAGAGTTTGAGAAAGCGGCTGCAACCCGCTTCGGCTCTGGCTGGGCATGGCTGGTGAAGAAAGGCGACAAACTGGCTGTGGTTTCTACCGCTAACCAGGATAACCCGCTGATGGGCGAAGCCATTTCTGGCGCTTCAGGCTTCCCGATTCTGGGTCTGGACGTTTGGGAACACGCTTATTACCTGAAGTTCCAGAACAAACGTCCTGACTACATCAAGGCATTCTGGAACGTGGTGAACTGGGACGAAGCTGCTGCGCGTTTCGCTTCAGCAAAATAAGCTCGTTCAGCTGTAAAGTAAAAAACCGGCGGATCGCTTCGCCGGTTTTTTTATGTGTGCCGTCTGCCTTATTAAACCGCAGTTAAACATCCACTTAGTTGTTTTTTAACTTTTCGGCACATTAACCTGCCGTTGAGTTTTAACCCGGTAGGCTTAATAACATTCCACCAGAGAATGTTACATCATGTCTATTATAACAACGCACGCGCCGACCACTGAGTCGTCGGCTTCGCTGTTTTTTCAGTTAATCAGCGGCAAATATATCCCGAATAAACTGTGGTTGAGCAAAAACTTTCGCCTGAAGTTCGCTTTGAGAACGCTGGCTTTCCCTGTGACGACGATGAGTTATTTACGTCAGCTGTCATGCCTGCCCGATCTGCCCCAGGTGATGAGCGTACAGGGATTATTACCGGCCAAGCTCCATCGTCCCTATCTACGCGCCGGGATCGGCGTGGCGGCGCGCGCGCAGGCGATTCTCGATCACTATCAGATGGTCGCCTCATTGCAGAATGCGACGCTGCGCCAGCTGCTGCAAAGCCCTGGCGATAACTTGCTGGCAACGCTGCATGGTAAAAATGGTGAGTGCTTTACGCTTTTTTCCTGCCCAGGACGTTTCGATCGTGAGGGCGAAATCACGCTGGTGTTGCGCTATCAGAATGAGGTGATTGCCTCGCTCTCTTTCTCGCTCATTTATGAAAATAAACAGCGCACGCTATTAATTGGCGGGCTGCAGGGGCCGCGTAAGCATATTTCCAATGAGGTGATCCGCGAGGCGACCAAAGCGGCGCACGGGCTGTTTCCTAAACGCATAGTGATGGAAGTGGTGATGATGCTGGCACAGCAGTGCGCAGCAGAAAGTATTGTGGCGGTAGGGGATACCACGCATGTGTTTCGCAGCCTGCGCTATCGCCACAGTAAGAGCGACCATTTCTTTGCCAGCTACAGTGAATTTTGGGCATCGCTTGGCGGCGTGGCGCGCCAGGATGCGCTGTTCCAGCTGCCGCTTAGCCTGCCGCGCAAAGCGCTGGAGGAGATTGCCAGCAAGAAACGCGCGGAGTATCGCCGACGCTATGAACTGCTGGACGCGCTGGCAACGCAGGTTCTAACTGCCGCTGGCCAGCGCGCAGAGGATCAGGCGGCTGCCTGATCCTGGGCTCAGAACGGCTTCTTCGCGAAGCCGGTCATCACTTTCAGGCCCATCTCACGACCCAGAGCGGTCATCGGATGTACCACGATCAGGCCGCGCACGCTTTTCTTCAGCGTGCCCATATCGGCCTGCTCTTTTTTGGTGATTTCGCGGCTGAACGGCAGATCTTGCAGCTTCTGCGCCTCTTTGCTCAGCTTGTCGTCGATCTTGTCGCGCAGACGTTCAATCTCAGTGACCAGCGTCTCTTTCTCTTTCAGCAGCGCGCCCAGTTTCTCGGCGTCGCCCGCTTCCAGCAGCTGCGGCTCTTTACGGTTCAGGGCGTCCAGCTGATCGCTCAGACGTTTAATCTCGGCTTTTTCTTGCTCTTTCATGGCGAAAACTCGTAGTGGAAAACAGGCAAAGGATACACGAAAAGCGACGCAGATTCGCGCGTGACGATGGAGCAGGGCGCTTCGGGCGTCAGGTGCCGGGGCGTTTGAATGCCTGCTTGAGGCTGATACGCGAGATCAGCTCGGTCAGCGAGAGCACCATCGTTGAACGCACCATCTGTAAATAGCGCTGTTGCTGCATGGCGCGCAGTTCGGCGTCGTCAGGATGGAATTCCGGTTTCGGCGGCCAGGCGACCACGCAGTGCAGTTCGCCGAACGGGCCGAGGATCTCATCATCGGTGAAGCGATAGTCACCCTGATCGTGGTTAAGCTCTTCGCGTAGCGCCAGCAGCAGCTCGCAATCTTCGTACTCGTGGCGGCTGATAACGCCCAGGCCATAAATCAGTTTGAGGCGTACCGGCAGTTCACCGAGCGGGCCATCTCCCAGCAACAGCGGCTCAACCGCATATTTCACCGCGTAGTCGTCCTTGCGAAACACCTGTAACACCAGCAGATTGACCGCTTCGGCCAACAGCTCAACGGCGGCGATCAGAAAGCTTCTCACCGAGCGACCGGCGTTCAGGCGCTCAAGCACCCGGTTTTCAAAAGCCTGCTTTTCTTCCATTGTCGCCTGCAACATTCCACTACCGTCAACGGGCGCAGCCTCGCTGCGCCCGTACCGCTTGTGCGTGACTAACACGCGTTTCTCAGGCCATTGCGTTGTATGCGCTAACCGCGGCGGCCACTACGTCACTGTTGGCATCCAGACCGGACACCTGCGCCAGCGTCGCCTGCGGGCCTTTCTCAGCCAGCAGCGCTTCCAGCTCCTGCGCCTGCGGGTCCTGCTCGCTGCGATAGTGCATAGCCGCCGCGATGCCCTGCACCAGGTTTGCGTTCGGCAGCTGATACTCCAGCGTGCCCAGCGTCGGTTTGATCAGACGATCGCCCGCGCTCAGCTTACGCAACGGCTGGCGGCCAACGCGTTCAACATCATCTTTCAGGTAGGGGTTCTCAAAGCGGCCGAGGATTTTCTCGATATAGGCAGCGTGCTTGTCGGCATCAAAGCCGTAGCGCTTGATCAGCACCGCGCCGCTCTCTTCCATCGCCCCTTTCACTACCGCGCGGATTTTCTCATCCAGAATAGCGTCGCGGATGGTCTGGTGTCCGGCGAGCTGGCCGAGGTAAGCGGTAATCGCGTGGCCGGTATTGAGGGTAAACAGCTTACGCTCAACAAAGGCCATCAGGTTATCGGTCAGTTCCATGCCAGCAATGTTGGGCAGCTCACCATTAAACTGGGTTTTATCGACGATCCACTCACTGAAGGTTTCCACCGTCACTTCCAGCGGATCGTTGCTGCCCGCTTCGGATGGCGGCACGATGCGGTCCACCGCCGAGTCGACAAAGCCGACATGCTGCTCAACCCACGCGTGGTACTGCTCCGGCAGCGCTTTCAGCACGTGCTGCTTCAGCTGGCTGGTGCCGCGCACCATATTTTCACAGGCGATAATATTCAGCGGCTGGGTATTGCCGTCGTCATGGCGTTTCGCCAGGCCTTTCGCCACGCTGCCCGCGATGCGTTCAAGAATTTGTGGGCCTACCGCGGTGGTCACCAGATCGACTTCCGCCACCAGCGCGATGATGTCGTCGCTGGTGCTGTTGACGGCGCTCACGCCCTTAACGATTTCCACTTTTGCCTGCTCGCCAACCACATGTACTGGATATTCATGACGCGCGTTCAGTGCATCCAGCACCACCTGATTGACATCGGCAAATACCAGTTCAATGCCTGCATCCGCCAGCAGCTTGCCGATGAAACCACGACCGATATTACCTGCTCCAAAGTGTAACGCTTTCATAATATTGACCCATATCAAATGACGATGGGGCGGGCATATCCGCCCCGGAAATCGGGACGGGCATACCCGCCCCAGGGAAAATCATGCAGGACGTTTAGGCGGTAGCCGGGCTGCCTGACAGCAGGTCCAGCACTTCCTGCACGCTGGTGGTGTGCGCCAGCTTCTCAATCACGCTTTCATCGTCCAGCGCGTTGGTCAGGCTGGTGATCACCTGGATGTGCTCGTTGTTACGCGCGGCGATACCAATAACCAGGCGCGCCACGTCATCCGCATCTTCACCAAACAGTACGCCCTGCGGATACTGACAGAACACCACGCCGGTTTTCAATACGCGATCTTTCGCTTCCACCGTGCCGTGCGGCACCGCGATAGATTCGCCGAGATAAGTTGGCGTAAGCTGTTCGCGCGCCAGCATTGCTTCGACATATTCCGGCTGAACGTAGCCGCCTTTTACCAGCTGCTCACCGGCAAAGCGGATCGCCTGCTCTTTATTGCTGGCGCTCAGGCCAAGGAAGACGTTGTCTGCGCCCAGCTTGAACAGGTGTGAACCGCTGTTGTCGTAGCTGTCTGCCAGCGCGGTCTGTACGGTTTCACGATGCGTTTCGCTACGGTTTGCCGCGACCAGACGATCGGTCAGGTTGGTGTAGAGCGCGCTGTCGAGGAAGTTGTTCAGCGAGATATGCTGCGCCTGCGGAGCCTGGCGCATCGCGCGCTCGGTGAGGTCGCGGTGAGTAATCACCAGATCGACATCGCCCGGCAGCGAGTTGATCGCGCTGTTGGTGACAGAGACGTTGCTCAGACCCGCATCCTGCACTTTCTTACGCAGCACGCCTGCGCCCATTGCGCTGGAACCCATACCGGCGTCGCAGGCCACGATGATTTTACGCACGTGGCTGACATCAACGCTGTTGGCGTCGGCAACCACTGGCGCACCCGCAACGGCCTGGCCTTTTGACTGCGCTTTCATGTCGTGCATGCGTTTGGTGGCAGCTTCGATGTCATCATCTTCTTTCACTTTGCTGGTTTTCAGCAGGACAGAAGAGACCACGAAGGAGACTGCAAAGGCCGCCACGATAGCGGCGATATTCGCGAAATAGGCACCTTTCGGCGTCATCGCCAGTACCGCCAGGATGGAACCCGGAGAAGCCGGGGAAACCAGGCCGCCATTCAGCAGCGTCAGGGTAAATACGCCGGTCATACCGCCCAGGATAACCGCCAGCAGCAGGCGCGGTGCCATCAGCACGTACGGGAAGTAAATTTCGTGGATACCACCAAGGAAGTGGATGATCGCTGCACCGCCCGCAGACTGTTTCGCGCTGCCGCGGCCAAAGATCATATAGGCTACCAGTACGCCCATGCCCGGGCCTGGGTTCGCTTCAATCAGGAAGAAGATGGACTTGCCCGCTTCGCTCGCCTGCTGGATGCCCAGCGGCGAGAAGATACCGTGGTTGATGGCGTTATTGAGGAACAGGATTTTCGCCGGTTCAACAAAGATCGAGGTCAGCGGCAGCAGGTTGTTCTGCACCATCAGGTTAACGCCTGCGGCGAGAATATGTGACAGACCTTCTACCAGCGGGCCGATAGCCATGAATGCGATCAGCGCCAGCACCATACCGATAATGCCGGCAGAGAAGTTGTTAACCAGCATTTCGAAGCCGCTTTTGATTTTGCCATCAACAGCGCGGTCGAAAGATTTAATTGCCCAGCCGCCCAGCGGGCCAGCAATCATGGAGCCGAGGAACATCGGCATATCCGCACCGACGATCACGCCCATCGTGGTGATGGCGCCGACCACGCCGCCGCGATCGCCGCCAACCAGACGGCCGCCGGTGAAACCGATCAGCAGCGGCAGCAGGTAGGTAATCATCGGGCCGACCAGTTTGGCCAGCGTTTCGTTTGGAATCCATCCGGTTGGGATGAACAGCGCAGTGATGATACCCCATGCGATAAACGCACCGATGTTAGGCATCACCATATTACTCAGAAAGCGGCCAAAGCTTTGAACCTTGACCTTGACTGATGAGGACATAAACCCACCCCTTATCGAGACGCGCTGCAATAAGAGAGCGCGTTTGTTTTTGTTAGGCCAGCGAGGCAGCAAGCCGTCGCTATTACTGTATGCACGCGGACTCTATCACGCGAATATGACGCTGCGTAGCGGTCGGGGTAAGTGTGATCCAGATCACTGATCTTTGGTGTGGGCAGGGCCGTTTTTAGTGAAGCAGATCACAAAATGGCAGTATAAAAAAGATTCGGTGCACATTTATTCAGCAGAAAAGCAGGCTAAATGTGATGAGTATCACTCTTTACCCTGTTCGGTTTGTTTCATATATGTGATTAAGATCACAAAGTATTTTTGGGTGAAAATGCGCCAGATCACAATCTGTTAGCGTCTAAGGAAAAACTGAAAGGAGGTAAGAAAAGGGACAGAGGCAAGCGCGTAACTTGCCTCTGAAGAGTATTACTGCAAACCGTTCTGAACGGCAGCCTGTGCCTGACTCAACGCCTGCGCATTCGCAGAAAGCGTACTCATCAGCGCATTGTATTGCGTGACCTGATCCTGCGTCGGGAACTGAACAGCGTCATTATTGAAGCTGACGCGCGGCCCCTGCTGTTGCAGGAAATCGCCCGCCTGCACCGCGCTCTGGCTCAGTGCCTGAAGCTTCGGCAGCAGCGGCACTAACTGGTTTGCTGGCTGAGTGACGACTTTATCGTAAGCGGTGTCGTAGACCTTCTTCAGATCCTCTTCCTGCTTGAGCGCGGCTTTGCTGCTGTCCGCCTGCATTTTGGCGCTTTCCAGCTGCTGCGTAACGATCACCAGCGCGCCGTTTGCCTGGCGCAGCGCGTCACGGCGGCTTAGGTAGTCCTGAGGCACGCGAATCGCCGACAGCTCATCGACAACCGGGCGCATACCCTGATCGAGCGCTTTATTCACCTGCTGGGAAAAGCCGTAAACAATCGCGTAGTCACCGGCGAATTTACCAAAATTCTGCTTCTGGCTTTCACTCAGGCTCGGCAGGTGCTCGCCGCTGCGCATCACCGTATTTTGCAAGAAATCGATAAAGGCTTTGCGCTGATCGCCCTCTTTGTCACCGCACGCGGTGAGGTTAAGCACCAGCAACGCGGCACCGAGCAACATGCCAGTACGCATCCAGATGCGAGAAATTCCTGATGCCATAAGGGCAACTCCTGTAAATGAGAATGTAGATAACCGGGGAATGGTCCTAAAGAATAGAGCAAAGTAGCGGCCAGACACAACGCTTGCAGATGTGAAACGCGCAGTGGCGTAAGAGGTATCCGGGCAGGAACCTGCCCGGATTGCAGAACGCAGTTAACCAGTATTGCGCATTCCCGCCGCCACACCCGCAATCGTCACCATCAGCGCCTGCTCGACGCGTGGATCAACCTCTTCACCGCGCGCTTCCTGGGCGCGTGAACGCTGCAGCAGCTCCGCCTGCAAAACGTTAAGTGGATCGGTGTAGACGTTGCGTAGCGCAATGGATTCTGCGATCCACGGCTGGTCCGCCATCAGGTGCGCGTCGTTGGCGATGGTCAGCACCGCTTTGATATCCGCATCAAGCTGGTCGCGCAGCTGTTTGCCCAGCGGCCAGAGATCTTTATCTACCAGGCGCTGATCGTAATATTCCGCCAGCCACAGGTCAGCTTTTGCAAACACCATCTCCAGCATGCCGAGACGCGTGGAGAAGAACGGCCAGTCACGGCACATCGCTTCCAGCTGATCCTGGTGCCCATCTTCCATCGCCTTTTGCAGTGCCGCGCCCGCGCCAAGCCAGGCGGGCAGCATCAGACGGTTTTGCGTCCAGGCGAAAATCCACGGGATAGCGCGCAGTGACTCGACGCCGCCGGTCGGACGACGTTTAGCCGGACGAGAGCCGAGCGGCAGCTTGCCCAGCTCCTGCTCTGGCGTGGCGGAACGGAAGTAGGGCACGAAATCGGGGTTTTCGCGCACGTAGCCGCGATACATGGCGCAGGAGTGCGCGGAGAGCTGATCCATAATGCTGTGCCACTCTTGCTTCGGCTCCGGCGGCGGCAGCAGGTTCGCTTCCAGAATCGCACCGGTATAGAGCGACAGGCTGGCGATAGTGACTTCCGGCAGGCCGTATTTAAAGCGGATCATTTCGCCCTGTTCGGTGACGCGCAGGCCGCCTTTCAGGCTGCCCGGCGGCTGTGACAGCAGCGCCGCGTGCGCTGGTGCACCGCCACGGCCGATACTGCCGCCGCGTCCGTGGAACAGCGTCAGTGCGATGCCCGCTTTTTCACAGGTTTTGATCAGCGCATCCTGCGCCTGATACTGCGCCCAGCTGGCGGCCATCACGCCGGCATCTTTCGCCGAGTCGGAATAGCCGATCATCACCATCTGCTTGCCCTGAATAAAGCCGCGATACCAGTCGATGCTCAGCAGCTGGCTCATCACGTCATTGGCGTTGTTGAGATCGTCGAGGGTTTCAAACAGCGGCGCAACCGGCATCGCGAAGGGAATGCCTGCTTCTTTCAGCAGCAGGTGCACAGCCAGCACGTCAGACGGCGTTTTCGCCATCGAAATAACATAGGCAGCAATCGAGCCTTGCGGCGCTTCGGCGGCGACGCGGCAGGTTTCCAGCACTTCGCGCGTCTCATCGCTCGGCTCCCAGTGGCGCGGCAGCAGCGGACGTTTGGAGTTCAGCTCGCGTATCAGGAAGGCTTGTTTGTCAGCTTCTGACCAGCTTTCGTAGTCGCCAAGACCAAGATATCGGGTGACTTCGGCGATGGCTTCGGTGTGGCGTGTGCTCTCCTGGCGCAGATCGATGCGTACCAGCGGCACGCCAAAGCATTTCACGCGGCGCAGCGTATCCAGCAGCTGGCCATTGGCGATAATGCCCATATCGCACTGTTGCAGCGACTGATAGATCGCATAGAGCGGCGTCCACAGCTGGTCGTTGGAGATCAGCAAATCGGCCGGGCGCGGCAGACGCTCGCCTTTCAGGCGGCGTTCAAGGTAAGCCTGGGTTGTCAGTAGCTGGCTGCGCATACGTTTCAGAATGACGCGGTACGGCTCGATCGCGTCGGGATCGCCGCACAGTTCGCGTACTTCATCGCTGCACTCAGACATAGAGAGCTCAGAGATCAGCACGCCGACATCGCGCAGGAACAGATCGGCGGCCTTCCAGCGGCTAAGCTGCATCGCGTGGCGCGTCACTGTCGCGGTGACATTCGGGTTGCCGTCGCGGTCGCCGCCCATCCAGGAGGTAAATTTCACCGGGACAAAATCCACCGGCAGTTTGACGCCAAACGCCTCTTCTACCTGCTCGTTCAGTTCGCGCAGAAAAGCGGGCACGCCTTCCCACAGGCTGTTTTCCACCACGGCGAAGCCCCATTTGGCCTCATCGACTGGCGTCGGACGGTATTTACGGATCTCATCCGTGTGCCATGCCTGCGCCACCAGCTGACGCAGACGGCGCATAATCTGGTTGCGTTCGTAGTCGGAGATATCGCTGTGATCGAGCTGCTTCAGGCAGCTGTTAACCTCGACCAGCTTATGGATCAGGGTGCGGCGCGTGATTTCGGTTGGGTGCGCGGTCAACACCAGCTCCAGCGACAGTGACTCAATCGCTTCACGGATGGCGCTTTCGCTGACGTCAGGCTGCTGTTTAAGACGATCAAAGGTGGTTTTTAGCAGTTCAGGATGATTCGCGCCGTCGCCGCTGCGTGAAATGGTCTGATACTGCTCGGCAACGTTAGTCAGATTGAGAAACTGGCTGAAGGCACGCGCTACCGGCAGCAGCTCGTCGTTCGACAGATTTTGCAGTGTGTTAAGCAGTTCCTTGCGATGAGTGTCATTGCCCGCACGGGATGACTTTGAGAGTTTGCGGATGGTCTCCACCCGGTCGAGGATGTTCTCTCCTAGTGCATCCTTGATGGTATCCCCGAGCAGTTTGCCGAGCATACTGACATTACTTCGCATTGCGGAATATTGTTCGTTCATGTGACCCTGACACCCTTATCGTCTTTGTAAACTTCTACACCCACCGTCTGCGTTAACCCGAAAACGGCATGAGTAATCACCCACTGGGCATAACATCGTCTTTTATCTAGCCACGTAAACCCTGCGGCGTCAATGCGCTTGAGCGCCCGGTAACATGCAGCTAACTGGCGGAAATTCAAAGATTTTAATTAGAGAGGAGCGGGATAAGTTATTCTTATCAACAAATCCCGCGTAGAGATCAGGAAATTTACTTTCTTAACAGTCAATTGCCCTGTTTATTGCATATCATTGGCAAAAATGCTGCACCACCTGAGCGATTAAGGCGCGCGTCGGCTTTATAAATGCAGTATCGATAAATTCGTCCGGCTGATGCGCCTGGTTGATCGATCCTGGCCCCAGAACCAGCGTCGGGCACAGCTCCTGGATAAAGGGTGCTTCGGTGCAGTAGTTCACCACTTCAGTGGGCGTGCCCAGCAATTTTTCCACCACTGCGACCAGTTCATGGTTCGCCGGACATTCATAACCCGGGATCGGCGGGTGCAGCTCGCCAACGGTCAGACGGCCAGGCCAGCGCGCGCTGACCGGTGCCAGCGACTCGTTTAGCAATCCTTCCAGATCGTTCAGCGTCAGGCCCGGCAGCGGGCGAATATCCATATGTAATTCACAGCAGGCGCAGATGCGGTTCGCCGCGTCGCCGCCATGAATGTGGCCGAAGTTCATGGTGGGATAGGGGATCGCGAAGCCATCGTGGTTATAGCGCTCCTTCAACGTATTACGTAGCTGCATCAAATGGCCGATAGCGTCGTGCATCAGCTCAATGGCATTAACGCCGCGCGACGGATCGCTGGAGTGGCCCGACTGGCCCTGCACGCGGATCACGTGCGACAAGTGCCCTTTGTGCGCACGCACCGGCTTCAGGGAGGTTGGCTCACCGATAATGGCGCAGTCCGGACGGATGTTGGCCGTTTCGGAGAAATACTTCGCGCCCGCCATCGTGGTCTCTTCATCGGCAGTCGCAAGGATATAGAGCGGCTTGCTGAGTTTGCTGACATCGACATCACGCAGCGTGTCGAGAATAAAGGCAAAGAAGCCTTTCATGTCGGCAGTGCCCAGGCCGTAGAGTTTGTTGTCGTGTTCCGTCAGGGTAAAGGGATCGCGCGTCCAGCGGCCATCGTCAAACGGCACGGTATCGGTATGACCGGCCAGCAGCAGGCCGCCCGCGCCATTGCCGGTGCGCGCCAGCATGTTGAATTTATGGCGCGTGCCCGGCACGGGCTGCACTTCGACGCTGAAGCCGAGATCGCGAAACCAGCCCGCCAGCAAATTGATTAAAGTTTCATTACTCTGATCCAGCGCCGCATCGGTTGCGCTGATGGTCGGAGTGGCAATCAGCTGGCGGTAGAGTTCGATAAAAGGCGGTAATTTTGTCTTCACTGTTGACGGTCCTTGAGTTAGGATGTATCAATATTCATGCATTAATAGTGAATAAAAATACATTAACGCCGGTTGGCTGGGAAGCGAAAATCCCCTCAAACGGCATCGTGGGTAACGGGACAAGGCCGTGACCCGGAATGTGTGACTGTAAAAAGGGTTACAGCCTGATGTTGAATACGCTGATCGTTGGTGCCAGTGGTTACGCTGGCGTAGAGCTCGCCACTTTCCTCAATCGCCATCCACATATGAACATAACCGCTTTGGCGGTTTCAGCGCAAAGCCCGGATGCGGGAAAGCGATTGTCGGATCTGCACCCACAGCTGAAAGGCGTGGTGGATTTGCCGTTGCAGCCGCTGAGCAGCGCAGCTGAGTGGGCGGACAAGGTGGATGTGGTGTTTCTTGCGACAGCCCACGAAGTGAGCCACGATCTGGCGCCGGAATTCCTCAAGGCCGGCTGCGTAGTGTTTGATCTCTCCGGCGCGTTCCGCGTTAACGACGGCGAATTTTATCAGCAGTTTTACGGTTTCACCCACCAGCACGGCGACTGGCTCGACAAAGCGGTCTACGGCCTGGCCGAGTGGAACCAGGCAAAAATTAAGGAAGCGCAGCTGGTGGCGGTGCCGGGTTGCTATCCTACCGCCGCGCAGCTGGCGCTGAAGCCGCTGATTGACGGCGAACTGCTGAACCTTGAGCAGTGGCCGGTGATCAACGCCACCAGCGGCGTCAGCGGCGCAGGCCGTAAAGCCAGCGTCACCACCAGCTTCTGCGAAGTGAGCCTGTCGGCGTACGGCCTGTTTAATCATCGCCATCACCCGGAAATCGTGGCACACCTGGGCGCACCGGTGATTTTCACGCCGCATCTGGGCAACTTCCCGCGCGGCATTCTGGCGACCATTACCTGCCGCCTGAAACCGGGCGTCAGCCAGGGTGATGTGGCAGCCGCGTTCCACAGCGCCTATCACGACAAGCCACTGGTACGCGTCTATGAACAGGGCGTACCGGCGCTCAAAGCCGTTATCGGGCAGCCGTTCTGTGATATTGGTTTTGCCGTGCAGGGCGAGCATCTGATTGTGGTAGCGGCAGAAGATAACCTGCTGAAAGGTGCGGCGTCGCAGGCGGTGCAGTGTATGAATATTCGCTTCGGTTTCCCTGAAACGCAGTCACTGATTTAACGGACAAGGATGCACATGACAACTCCATTAATTATCAAACTGGGCGGCGTACTGCTCGACAGTGAAGAAGCGCTGGCGCGGTTGTTTGATGCACTGCTGGCTTATCGCAGCGCGCACCAGCGTCCGCTGATGATCGTTCACGGTGGCGGCTGTGTGGTTGACGAGCTGATGAAAAAGCTGTCGCTACCGGTGAAAAAGAAAAACGGCCTGCGCGTCACGCCAGCCGATCAGATTGACATTATTACCGGCGCGCTGGCGGGAACCGCCAATAAAACCCTGCTGGCCTGGGCGAAAAAGCACGGCATCAAGGCAGTTGGCCTGAGCCTTGGCGACGCAGACCTGGTGAAAGTGGCGCAGTTCGATGAAGAGCTGGGACACGTTGGCCATGCCGAGCCGGGCGATCCGGCGCTGATTAACACGCTGCTGACTGCAGGCTATATGCCGATCGTCAGCTCTATCGGCATCACCGATGCGGGCGAGCTGATGAACGTCAATGCCGACCAGGCCGCCACCGCGCTGGCAGCCACGCTGGGCGCCGATCTGGTGCTGCTCTCCGACGTGAGTGGTATCCTCGACGGTAAAGGCCAGCGCATTGCTGAGATGACTGCCGCAAAAGCGGAACAGCTGATTGCGCAGGGCATCATTACCGATGGCATGATTGTAAAAGTGCACGCGGCGCTCGACGCGGCGCGCACGCTGGGCCGCCCGGTGGATATCGCCAGCTGGCGTCACGCGGAGCAGCTGCCCGACCTGTTTAACGGTGTGTCGATTGGCACCCGCATTCTCGCTTAACGACTTAGATTTCAGGATGACGACAATGAGCACGCAAAACATCAAAAAAATCGTACTGGCTTACTCCGGTGGTCTGGACACGTCTGCCATCATTCCATGGCTGAAAGAGAACTACGGCGGCTGTGAAGTGGTCGCATTCGTCGCCGACATCGGCCAGGAGCGTAGCGATCTGGAAGGCGTCGAGAAAAAAGCGCTGCAGTCTGGCGCATCGGAGTGTCACGTTGTCGATCTGCGTGAAGAGTTCATCAGTGATTACGTCTACCCGGTATTGCAGACCGGCGCGCTGTATGAAGGCACTTATCTGCTCGGCACCTCCATGGCGCGCCCGATTATCGCCAAAGCGCAGGTTGAGCTGGCGCTGAAAGTAGGCGCAGACGCGCTGTGCCATGGCGCAACCGGTAAGGGCAACGATCAGGTGCGTTTCGAAACCACCTATACCGCGCTGGCACCGCAGCTGAAAGTCGTTGCGCCGTGGCGTGAGTGGAACCTGCGTTCCCGTGAGGCGCTGCTGGACTACCTGAAAGAGCGCAACATCCCGACCACCGCGTCGCTGGAAAAAATCTACAGCCGTGACGAGAACGCGTGGCATATCTCGACTGAAGGCGGCGTGCTGGAAAGCCCGTCTAACGCACCGAACAAAGATTGCTGGGTGTGGACCGTCGATCCGCTGGAAGCACCGGATCAGCCAGAAAATGTCACCGTGACCGTGGAAAAAGGCCGCGTGGTGGCGGTAAACGGCGAGAAGCTGAGCCCGTTCCAGTGCCTGGAAGCGCTGAACGCTATCGGTGCCAGACATGGTGTTGGCCGTATCGACATCGTGGAAAACCGTCTGGTCGGCATCAAGTCACGCGGCTGCTACGAAACCCCTGGCGGCACCATTATGGTCAATGCGCTCCGCGCGGTTGAACAGCTGGTTCTGGATCGTGACAGCTTTAAATGGCGCGAGCAGCTGGGCCATGAGATGTCTTACGTGGTTTACGACGGCCGCTGGTTCGCCCCGCTGCGTAAATCTATCCAGGCCGCTGCCGAGTCGCTGGCCGAAGAGGTTAACGGCGAAGTGGTGCTGCAACTTTACAAAGGTCAGGCAACGGCGATCGAGAAACGCTCGTCCAATAGCCTCTACTCGGAAGAGTTCGCGACCTTTGGCGAAGATGAGGTTTACGATCACCGTCACGCAGGCGGCTTTATCCGTCTGTTCTCGCTCTCCTCGCGCATTCGCGCCCTGAACGAGCAGAAGAAGTAATCTCCGGCGAGGCGCGTGCCTCGCCCATCCAGATTTCGCAGAGGCGGCTTCGGGCCGCCTTTGGTTTAAAGATTTAAAGGAGTTTCACATGGCACTTTGGGGCGGGCGTTTTACCCAGGCAGCAGATCAACGTTTCAAACAGTTCAACGACTCGCTGCGCTTTGACTATCGTCTGGCGGAGCAGGACATCATCGGCTCCATCGCCTGGTCCAAAGCGCTGGTAACGGTCAACGTGCTGAGCAGTGACGAGCAGCAGCAGCTGGAGCAGGCGCTGAATGTGCTGCTGGCCGACGTGCAGGCGAATCCGGAGCAGATCCTGCAAAGCGACGCCGAAGATATTCACAGCTGGGTCGAAGGTCAGCTGATCGAGAAGGTTGGCGCGCTGGGCAAAAAGCTGCACACCGGCCGTAGCCGTAACGATCAGGTCGCCACCGATCTGAAACTCTGGTGCAAAGTGCAGGTGGAAGCGCTGCTGGGTGCGACACGTGAATTACAGCAGGCGCTGGTGGCGACTGCCGAAGCGAATCAGGATGCGGTAATGCCTGGCTATACCCACCTGCAACGTGCGCAGCCGGTGACGTTTGCGCACTGGTGTCTGGCCTATGTCGAAATGCTGGCGCGTGATGAAAGCCGCCTGCAGGATACGCTGAAACGCCTTGACGTGAGCCCGCTTGGCTGCGGCGCGCTGGCGGGCACAGCCTATGAGATCGACCGTGAGCAGCTGGCGGGCTGGCTCGGCTTCGCCTCTGCAACCCGCAACAGCCTCGACACCGTATCCGATCGCGACCATGTGCTGGAACTGCTGGCAGACGCGTCAATTGGCATGGTGCACCTGTCGCGCTTCGCCGAAGATTTGATTTTCTTCAACACTGGCGAAGCGGGCTTCGTCGAGCTCGCCGACAAGGTGACATCGGGCTCGTCACTGATGCCACAGAAGAAAAACCCGGATGCGCTGGAGCTGATCCGCGGCAAGTGTGGCCGCGTGCAGGGCGCGCTGACCGGCATGATGATGACGCTGAAAGGATTGCCGCTGGCCTACAACAAAGATATGCAGGAAGACAAAGAGGGACTGTTCGACGCGCTCGACACCTGGCTGGACTGCCTGCATATGTCGGCGCTGGTGCTGGATGGCATTCAGGTGAAACGTCCGCGCTGCCAGGAAGCGGCAGAGCAGGGCTATGCGAATTCAACCGAGCTGGCTGACTATCTGGTGGCGAAAGGCGTGCCTTTCCGCGAAGCGCACCATATCGTTGGTGAAGCCGTCGTTGAAGCCATCAAACAGGGTGTGGCGCTGGAAGCGCTGTCGCTGGCGCAGTTAAAGCAGTTTAGCGCGACGATTGAAGAGGATGTCTATCCCGTTCTGGCGCTGCAATCCTGTCTGGAAAAACGTAATGCAAAAGGCGGCGTCGCGCCGCAGCAGGTAGCGTTTGCCATTGCGGAAGCGAAAACGCGTCTCAGCTGATCGGCAGGCAAAAAAAAGGCGGGCAATAATTGCCCGCTAACCTCTAGCTTCGGAATTTAATTACTATTTTTATAGGCACATCATCAGAGGGCCAGCGCTCCGGCTGACACAGTGATTCTTTTTACGCTGACAGCAGGTACTGTTCCAGATCGTCGCTGCCGCCAATATGACGACCGCCAATGAACACCTGTGGCACCGTGGCGCGGCCCGATACGGCGCGCAGGCTGACGGTGGTTGCGTCCTGACCCAAAACAATCTCTTCAAACTGCATGTTGTTATCGATCAGCATCTGTTTGGCTTTGGTGCAGAACGGGCAGCCCGGCTTAGTAAACAGCGAAACGGACTCCTGCACTTTAAATTCCGGCGCCAGATAGCGCAGCAGGGTGTCGGCGTCAGAAACCTCAAAGGGATCGCCCGGCTTATTCGGTTCTACAAACATCTTTTCAATCACGCCGTCGCGCACCAGCATTGAGTAACGCCAGGAACGCGGGCCAAAGCCGACATCAGCTTTTTCGACCAGCATCTCCATACCACGCGTAAACTCGCCGTTGCCGTCCGGTATAAAGGTAATATTTTCTGCACGCTGCTCGGCTTTCCAGGCATTCATAACAAAGGTGTCGTTGACCGACACGCAGAGAATGCTGTCCACACCGTGTTGTGCAAATACGCTAAAAAGCTCGTTGTAGCGCGGCAGATGACTTGAAGAACAGGTGGGCGTAAACGCGCCCGGCAGTGAAAAGACGATAACCGTCTTGTCTTTAAACAGCTCATCAGTAGTGACATCTACCCAGCGATCGCCCTGACGGGTGTGAAATACAACCTGCGGGACGGGCTTACCTTCCTGAGTTGCCAACATATTTTCTCCTTGAGAGCGAATCGCCTGAATTTGTTGCGTGCATTATTCTTATCATTGCTTGATAGGGCTAATCGTTCATTGCTATCCTATCTATCGCCACGGGCTATCGTGGTCTGGAGGATTACAATGAACATTCGCGATCTTGAATACCTGGTTTCTCTTGCAGAGCATCGCCATTTCCGCCGCGCGGCGGATGCGTGCCACGTTAGTCAGCCAACGCTGAGCGGACAGATCCGCAAGCTGGAAGATGAGCTGGGCGTTATGCTGCTGGAGCGTACCAGCCGTAAAGTGTTGTTCACCCAGGCGGGTATGCTGCTGGTCGACCAGGCGCGCACCATACTGCGGGAAGTTAAAGTATTAAAAGAGATGGCCAGCCAGCAGGGCGAAGCCATGTCGGGTCCGCTGCATATTGGACTGATTCCCACTACCGGCCCCTACCTGCTGCCGCAAATTATTCCGATGCTGCACCAGACCTTCCCCAAACTCGAAATGTATCTGCACGAGGCGCAGACGCAGCAGCTGCTGGCGCAGCTCGACAGCGGCAAGCTCGACTGTGCAATTCTGGCGCTGGTAAAAGAGAGCGAGGCCTTTATTGAGGTTCCGCTGTTTGATGAGCCGATGAAGCTGGCGATCTATCAGGATCATCCGTGGCACGATCGCGATCGTGTACCTATGTCCGATCTGGCAGGTGAAAAGCTGCTAATGCTGGAAGATGGCCACTGTCTGCGCGATCAGGCGATGGGCTTCTGCTTTGAAGCAGGTGCCGATGAAGATACGCATTTCCGCGCCACCAGTCTTGAGACGCTGCGTAATATGGTTGCAGCCGGAAGCGGCATCACGCTGCTGCCTGCGCTGGCTGTGCCGCAGGAGCGCGTGCGCGACGGCGTTTGCTATCTGCCGTGCTATAAGCCTGTGCCGCAGCGCACCATCGCGCTGGTATATCGTCCCGGTTCGCCTCTGCGCAGCCGTTATGAGCAGCTGGCAGAAGCGATTCGCACGCACATGCAGGGCTATCTCAACACCACGTTAAAACAGGCGGTTTAAGCCGTTCAGCGCGGCCACGCGATAGGCTTCGGCCATAGTGGGATAGTTAAAGGTGGTATTGACGAAATACTCAATCGTATTGCCACCGTTTTTCTGCTCCATAATCGCCTGGCCGATGTGAATGATCTCCGCCGCGCGCTCGCCAAAGCAGTGAATGCCAAGGATCTCTTTGGTTTCACGGTGAAACAGAATCTTCAGACTGCCCACGTTCATGCCCACGATTTGCGCGCGCGCCAGATGTTTAAACTGCGCGCGGCCCACTTCGTAAGGCACTTTCATCGCCGTCAGTTGCTGTTCGGTTTTGCCTACAGAGCTGATTTCCGGAATGGTATAGATCCCGGTCGGGATGTCTTCCACCAGGTGTGCGCTGGCTTCACCTTTAATAATTGCCTGCGCAGCGATACGACCCTGATCGTAAGCGGCTGACGCCAGGCTCGGATAGCCGATTACATCGCCCACCGCATAGATGTGCGGCTGCGCGGTCTGGTACATGCTGTTCACTTTCAACAGGCCGCGTCCATCCGCCTCCAGCCCAACATTCTCCAGCGCCAGTGAATCGGTGTTACCGGTCCTGCCGTTAGCGTAGAGCAGACAGTCAGCTTTCACCTTTTTACCCGACTTCAGGTGCATGATGACGCCGTCGTCAACCCCCTCAATCTTCTCAAACTCCTCGTTGTGGCGAATCACCACGCCGCTGTTCCAGAAGTGATAAGAGAGCGAGTCCGACATCTCCTGATCGAGAAACGCCAGCAGGCGGTCACGGGTATTAATCAGATCGACCTTGACGTTCAACCCACGGAAAATCGACGCGTACTCGCAGCCGATGACGCCTGCGCCATAAATAATGACGTGGCCCGGTTCGTGATGCAGGTTAAGGATAGAGTCGGAGTCATAGATGCGCGGATGGGTAAAGTCGACGTCCGCCGGATGATAGGGACGCGATCCGCAGGCGATAACGAATTTTTCCGCCGTCAGCTGCTCGCGCGTGCCGTCATAGTGTTCAACTTCAATGGTGTTGGCATCAACAAAATGCGCGTTGCCCTGAAACAGCTCACAGCGGTTGCGCTCGTAGAAGCCCTGGCGCATCGCGGTCTGCTGGCTGATAACGTTTTCCGTGTGGTTAAGAATATCAGCGAACGAGGAGCGCAGCAGGCGAGTGTGATCGCTGTAAAGCGGATTTTGGTTGAATTCGATGATGCGACTGACTGCATGGCGAAGTGCTTTGGAGGGAATGGTGCCCCAGTGTGTACAACCGCCGCCGATGTTATGGTAGCGTTCGATCACTGCGATGCGCGCTCCCTGCTTCACCAGGCCCATGGCTGCACCTTCACCTCCAGGACCGGAGCCAATCACGATGGCATCGTAATCGTAAG